>ODAI012043337.1_pt1 | contig 31632 bp, 15 predicted proteins | sample 1539321 | NCBI WGS metagenome assembly ODAI01 (sample SAMN02144231, study PRJEB22623) | gut metagenome | biome: sheep rumen | host: Ovis aries | place: New Zealand
ATAATAGAAAATTTATAAAAAGCAGGGATAAAATGTTATAGTAGTTTTTTTTCATATGCACCTCTATCTTTATAATAGACAGCGATATGTCAAAAACTACCAATTTTTGAAAAAAAATGATGAAAAATTTTTTCTCACTTTATTGTAACTTGAAAAAATTACCTTCCAGTGTCGCGGATTTTACCATCTACATAATCAGGATCCAGAGTTCGCAAAAGAGTTGCAGGCGGCAGCTGATGTGGCAGATAAATTACTGCAGGATGACCGTCGCAAACCCAGTTAAGCTTGAGCCCGGTTTCTGCACTGATTATTTCCCATTGGCCGGCAGGAACCTTTAAAGAACAAAAATCTGGAGCTACAAACTCAATTTCATCTTCTATACGAATCATGTTCATAGCGTTTATAGGATACATATGCCAGCCTTCCTTTTTCTGGAAAGGAATAATGCGGCGGTCTGTGTGGATTTCCAAATCCTTTAAGCGGGCTTCGCGGGCTGCGGGATGCATTGCGGCAAGCTCTGCCTGAGAAGCCTCGTAACGTTTTGTACCCTCCGAAAGAAGAGTGTCAAAGTCTGCAGCTGGCAGTTCATCCCCAATTTCTGCAGCCAGCTGATACTTACTGTCACTGGCGCCACTTGTGGTTTTATCTGCATCAGCCTTGTTATAGTAAAAGCCGGTTGTACTTTCGCGGTGGGCAACATTGTCCAGCTCTGCTATAAAAGGAGCAGCCTCTTCGTTTGAAATACGACCTTCCAGAGCATCCAGAGCCTTGCGGTAGGCTCGGGTCACCATTGCAACGTAGTAAACGCTCTTCATACGGCCTTCTATTTTAAGGGAGTCAATTCCAGCGTCACGCAGATCTGCAAGGTGCTCTATCATGCGCAAATCTTTAGAAGAAAGCACGGCCGTAAAGTCTTCGCCTTCAAAAACCGGGAAGTATTCGCCCTTGCGCTGCTCTTCTTCCAGGGTTAGGAGGCCGGATTGGGCCAGAGCGCGGGCTGTGGCAGAGTCCAGACGGCCGGCGTCGTTACCGGCTCCGACAGTTACGCCAGACATTCCAGTTCCGTCAACACCGCCCCTTCCGTCAGCTGCGCCTGGGGCAGAAAGGCCAGCCGTTCCGGAAACGTTGAAGTTCCAGCGGCAGGTGTGGGAACAAAAACCGCTCTGGGCGCTGCGGCCAGTCAGATAGGCACTCATAAGGCAGCGGCCGGCGTAGGCAATGCACATAGCGCCGTGCACAAAGGTTTCCAGCTCCATATCTGGCACTGAATCTTTAATTCTCTTAATCTGAGCAATAGAAATTTCACGCCCCAAAACAATGCGGCTAAAGCCCAGGGATTTGTACATTTTTACAGCCTCACTGTTTACGCAGGAAGCCTGAGTAGAAAGGTGGAGCTCTGCCTTAGGAAATTCTTTTTGTAAAAGAGGCACAATTCCAATATCCTGAACAATAAAAGCGTCTATAGGATACTGGCGAAAATAGTCCAGGTTAGCTTTAAGGGCATCAATTTCTTCATCATGAAAAGAAATATTTAAGGCACAATGCAGTCTTTTTCCAGGGTAGCGGTTTTTGAGCTCCAGGACCTTCTTATATTCATCCTCATAAAAATTATCTGCCTTTACGCGAAGGGAAAACTTTTTTAGTCCGATATAAGCCGCATCTGCACCATAGGCATAGGCATAAGACAATTTTTCGACATTTCCAGCAGGAGAAAGAAGTTCTATTTTTCCCATTTAACGCCTCACTTAAGCTTTTTATTTATGATTAAGAGACAATTACGCTTCAGAACGAAGGCTATGTTCCAGACGAGGTTTATTATCAATCTGAATTGCTTCCTGCCCGGAGAAATTTTCTGTAACTATACGACCAATTTTGTCCAAAGCAAGATGTGATTCATGCAAATATTCATCTGCCATCTGGAACATAAACATCATATCTGGCCATACATCCAAAAGACAATTATTTCCTGCGGCAATCAGCTTATCGCAAAAAGCCTTTGCATCATCCAAAAGAATTTCTTTTGCACCCATCTGAATAAAAACAGGAGGAAAGTTGCGAAGCATTTCTTCATCGGCCAGCAAAGGAGAAACAAAAGGACTTTCTGTGTTAGATTCGTAGGTATAAATGCCGGCACTCTTGCGGAGCACATCACCAGACATAACCTCATCGCTAATTTTCTTTGTAGTAATCAAACGAGAAGATGATGATAAATTAAGCCAGGGCGATAAAAGAATAACCTTACTGATGCAGGCGCGGAACTTTTCTTTAAGATTAAAAATAAGGGAACAGGCGATTGAAGCCGAAGAAGAATCTGCCGCAATTATAATTTCGGGCAGTTGAGGCTTTTGTCCTTTTTCGGTGTTTAGAGAGCAGGAAATCTGTTCTTCTGTAAAAAGTGCCTTAAAAACAGTCTGAATATCTTCGTTTGCAGCCGGATAAGGAGAGGCGGGCGCAAGACGATACTCGGGAAGCACCAGACGGCAGTAACATTTTGTTGCCAGTGATGAACAAAAACTGCGGTAGGCTTGTCTGGAGCCGCCTGCGAAGGAGCCGCCGTGAATATAAAGCATTACTCTATTTGAAGCGTAAATTTCAGGAGAAAGTACATCGCAGTCTACATTGCCATAGCGATATTCTGTTCGCTCAACACCATTTGGAAGAAAAACAGTTTTATAGGCGTCATCCAGCTTTGCTCTAAAAACATCAACATTTGATTTTGAGCCAAAGGTGAGAAGCTTTAGTTTTTTTATCGCATTTTTTCTGTCATTTTGAATTGGCATGCCAAAAAGTATAGCGCAAAAATTGATTTTATACTACATTATATCCATGCCTATTAAAGTTAATGCTGATTTACCAGCAGTTTCGACTCTTGAAAAAGAAAATATATTCGTAATGACTGACAAACGAGCAGCCAGTCAGGATATTCGTCCTCTTAAAATTGCAATTGTAAATTTAATGCCAACAAAAGAGACTACAGAAACTCAGCTGCTGAGACTTTTAGGTAATACTCCACTGCAAATTGAAATTTCGCTTGTAAGAATGGAAAATCACACAAGCAAAAATACTGATGAACAATATCTGGAAAAATTTTACATTCCTTCAAATGAACTTTTTAATCAGAAGTTCGACGGTATGCTGGTAACAGGAGCCCCTGTAGAACAGCTTGCTTTTGAAAGTGTTGATTACTGGAATGAGCTTTGTTCTATTATGGACTACGCCAAAGAAAATGTTTTCTCTACACTTTATTTGTGCTGGGGAAGCTTTGCCGGTCTTTACCATCACTATGGGATTAAAAAATATCCGCTGGAAAAGAAGATGTCCGGTATTTTTATGAACCACCGTACAACCGAAGGAGACCCTCTGCTTCGCGGCTTTGATGACACCTTCCCTATACCCCAGTCGCGGCACACAACTCTGCGAAAGGAAGACGTACTTGCCTGCAAAAATCTGACAATTCTGGCAGAAAGCGCAGAAGCCGGCGTTACAATCGTAAAATCTAAAGATAACCGCGAAATTTTTATGACCGGACACCTGGAATACGACACAGAAACCCTAGCCGGTGAATATTTCCGCGACACAGACAAGGGAATGGACGTTCCTCTTCCAAAAAATTACTTCCCTACAAACAATGTTTGCCGTCAGCCGCTGAACTACTGGAGAAGCACAGCCCACCTTTTCTACTCAAACTGGCTTAACTATTACGTTTACCAGCAGACACCTTACGAAATTTCAGATATTGAAAGGACAAAGTAAAACTACAGAGCACAATTTTGCAGCAGTTCTGAGCTTCCGCAAAAAAAATGGCTCCCAGTCACAAAAACGACTTTTCGAAACCGAGGACACGTCCGCTAGGCGCTGATTGTGCTTGTAATTATATACGTTTGCCGCTTTCGCGGCAGCACAATCAGAGCCTTTTCGAAAGTCGTTTTGTTCCTTCGCGCCATTTTTTTTAATTAGACTGTTTTTAATGTAGAAGCCCTAAACGACTCTTCCACAAAATATACTCTTCCATGGGCGTAAAATAACATTTTGTTTACAATTTCACTTTTCTGTCTTATCATATAACGCATGGATGCAAAGATTATCAATCATTTTTTAACAGAAGGCATGAATGCTTTTGAAAGCATGTTTAATATCAAGCCCGAACCTAAAGAACCTCATCTGCTGGATATCCACGCAGGACATCCATGGGAAATTTCAGGAATTCTTGGAATTACAGGCGATGTAAAGGGAGTTGTCGCCTTCCGCCTGCATAAAACTCTGGCAGGTAAAATGCTGGCTCTTTCCGGTCTGGAATGCAAACCTGAAGAATACGAAGATACAGCCATTGGCCTTGTAAGCGAGTTTACAAATATTATCGCCGGACACGCCGTTTCTGCAATAAAAGACCACTGTCTGGATATTTCACCACCATTTTGTGTAATGGGCCACAACCACGAAATTGCCTGGCCAAAAAGCTACCCTGTTATTGTAATCCCCTTTGCAACAAGCTACGGTCCATTTGAAGTAGATGTTTGTATAAAATAAAATTACTATAAATATGATTTAAAAAATCCGCTTAATTCCTGAGAATTAAACGGATTTTTTTTCACCAGGCAAAACAGAATGTAAAAAAGTCCATGTTCTGATTTTTAGCTTATAAAAATGATAAAAATGTGGATTTTATAAGCCAAAATCAGAAGGAAAAAAACTCTTGTTTTGCTTTGGGGCTTATATACAAAACAAAACTGTGTTTTTATAAGCCCGTACACCTATTTTTTTTAATAATAGACACTAAATAAGTGACAAAAAAGCGCAGTTACCCGAAAGTGGGCTTATAAATAACTTATTTTTATGTAATTTATAAGCCCGAAATGAAAACACCCCCTGTGAAAAAGCTTGTGCGGGCTTATAAAACCTAGTAAAACTAAATTTTATAAGCCCCAAACAAAAACATGGCATGCTGTACGCTACAAGCTTGACTTATTCATCGCGGAGGAAGTCCAGAGCAAGTTTATCTGAGTTGAAACCTACACCAACAGTTGCTTTTGTCGTTGAAGACTTTGTTTCTTTTACATCAGCCATTACAGATGTCCTCTGGTCGTTTGGAGCATAGCGGGCAGGGTCTGTCATTGCTTCAAAGATTGGAGTTCCATCGGGTTCTGTTCCTACAAGATAAGCTACCTTAATCCCCTTTGTAGTTCCCATGAAGCTTGTATCGATGTAAGAAATTACAGGAGCTATTGCTGCAAGGCTTGTTTCAGCTGGGTTAGTAAGTTCGATATCTGTCCAGCGGCCTGCACCAGATGAACCATCTACAGCAATACTCTTAGAAACTGTATAAGTATCACCAGTCTTTGTAAGGTACAGATAGTAAAGAATTGAGTTATCTGCATCCTGTGCCGCAACATGTAAGTTACCGGCTGTATCCATAGCAGCACTTACATAACGACCAAAGTCTGAGCTTACACCTGTTGGACGGATAGCAAGGGTCTTAGTCCACTCTGATGTTGCCTGTGGGAATGAATTGTTCCCGCGAGCAATTTCAAGAGACTTAGCTGTCATATTATAGTAAATGATTACAGGTATTGGAGAAGCTCCAGTAGAATCTACAAAGATATCACTCCATTCACCTGCAACTACAGTCGAAGTCGGATTATTACTTGTAGTATCGCTACCAGCAACAACAGATGCCCCATCTGTCATGTGATTATATTTTTGCTGTTCAGGCTGATTACTAGATGAAGCTACATCTCCAGTATTATTCCAATTTCTTAAACGAGGAGAAGATGTCATTTCTGCAACTATATCAAGATTATCAGAAACATCACATTTTCCCCATGCTCCAAGGCCTACTGTTGCAAATTGGCCTTGACTGCTTATTACTCGATGACCGGATCTAAATGCCGCATATTTGAGACATTTAGCATAAGAGTCATAATAGCTGACATAAATATAATCTACGCCATTTACATACTTTCCACCATTAGCTGATGAATATAACAAAGTATCATTTGCATTATACCAGCCTGCAATTCTAGGATTCTTAAACTGATAAAGAACTGAATCATACCCAGTTGAAGAATTACGCTTATGAGATGCAAGATTATACCCTTGTCTTTCAATAATGAAAGGTAATTTTTCTTCTTCAATAGTATTTCCTGCTCCAGTATTGAAATATTGTCTGCTATAGAAAGTTCCTTCACGAGCAAGACTCAATCCCAAGCCCCAAACAGAACCAGAATCACCTCCTAATGAATTATCCTGATATACATAGTATGGCATACCATTTACTATTGTATAGTCCATTTCATCAACAGGAGCAAAATAGGCAGTTTCTGATGAATTAAATGCAATATTATCGCCATGAACACTACCATTTTGAGCAGCAGCAACATAATCTTTTCCGCTAACATAACCATAAAGCTTCAAATCATCAGAAGAAATAGCTGCATAATAGCTGTCATTCATGCCTTGTATTCCATCAACTTGTCCATTTTGACCAGGCTGTTTATAAAGCCATCCTTGTCCCGGTTGTGGAGCTGCATTGTAATTATTTCCTGTCATTCCACCCCAATTACTACCACTATTCTGAGTAGTAATCTTCTTAATTACACCACTATGTGGATTAATACTTCCTGGGAATAATGAATCCTCAGCAACATTCCAAACACTCAAGTAAATATCGTCGGTCCAGAAGTCAGTACCATTCCGGTTTGCGGTCAGGCGGCCGTAAGTTTTATTGCCGGCATTATCTTCTTCCTCTGCGTCATAACCCTTCTGAATATTATATGCAGAAGCAGAGTTAGAGTTGTTTATTGCAGTGAGTGCAGTACCAACTGTTGGAGTAATAGTTAGATTAAGGAAGCCGGAAAAGTTTGGTACAGCAGTAATCTGAATTCTATTATTATCACCTGTTACACGTGTCGCAGTAAGACTATCCGTTTCAGCAGTTGTACTTGCAATTCCGTTTACGGTCTTATGGCGTTTTACGGACAAAGTTCCATCACCAAAGTTAAAGCCTTCCAGATAAATTTCCTTACCCATCCTTACAGGGTAACGTCCAAGGCGTGAACGTGTTGCCGTATTCGAGTTTTCATCCAGAACCTTAGTAATATATGGAACAATATCCATTCGATAAGTTGGCTTGCTGTAAACATAATCTTCTGACTCTGCTGTACCCGTAGCTGTAAGATTTGAAGTATGATCAGTAACGACTGTTGCCGCAGCACCCGCTACATCACCAGTAGCGTCAATAGCACGAACATAAACCTTCTTATCAAGACCCATACGGCCTGTAATTCCAGCGGTATCAATATCAAGCTGCCAAGATGCCTTATGTCCGCTTGCACGAATATAATTGTTAGTTACCTTGAATGCCCATGTTGTACCATTAACGGTTGCAGTATCTGATGGACTTGAGCATACCCAGCTTCCGTTTGTATAAGAAGCAAGCTTGTAATAGGTTAGTGAATCTAAGGTCTTGGTTGCTGTATAAGTTCCTGTCGCGGGTGTAAATTCGTCGAAGGCAACCCAGATAGAACTCAAGGTGTAATCATCGTATGCGGTACCACGAATAGTAATTTTTCCAGAAACCTTAGGATCACGGTCCAGTAATCCGCTTGTAGCAGTAAATACTGTTTCCGATAAATCAGCTTCAAGCTCGATATGACCGTTTTCTGAAGAATTCTTATAGAGGCTGTTATTGTTTTTGCTATCCCACTTGAAAGGACTTACAACAACCTTTGGAGCAGTTACATCATCTACATTAACTCTAAGGTCTTTTATGCGGAGGTAACACCAGTTACTGTCCACTCCAGGTGCAGTTTCTTCTGTAGAATCCCAGAAGGTGAATGACATAGCACGATTTTCTGTAGGGCTGCTAGGACGTAGTGTATCATTATCGATTACATAAGCCCATGTTGTATCTTCTGACCGGGCAAGTGTAAAGCTTGCAATATCAGGTACTGCTGTTGCTCCCTGACTTATATAAAGTGCTCCAGCGGCGGCGGCAGCTGCATCCGTTTCATAAGAAGTAATTGCAGTTGAAGTTGCCGCATTATTATTCAGGGCCATTTTAATTGCGCCATTACCGCCTGTAAATTCAGGAATTACTGCAAGCTTATTCTTTATAATAAAGTTTTCTCCGCGGTAATCTACGGTATTCATATCCTTATAGTTTGTCTGCTCGCCAACCTTGCTTAATACATTGTACTCAACAAGCTCTGTAATACCTTCTGAGGCAATATCCTGGAATTTACCGTCACCGCTCAAATCGGTTGCAAGCCAGAGCTTTGTAAGACGAGGTGCATTATTCTGAATGCTTACGGCATATTCTTTGGCAGAAACATTACCGGCCTTATCGTATACAAATACGACAAATTTACCAGGTCCGTCCGGAATATTTCTGCTGTCAAATGAAACATCATAATCCCACTTTGTCTGACTCTTTATAATAGACTCACAAAGTCCATCCCCATCATCACCGGTAATTAGCAATTCGTTATTATCATCGCGTCTTTCGGTACTGGTATTATCAATCGTCTGGAGATAAGCAAAGAATACAGAAGTTGTGCCGCTTGCGTTAGTTGCCGTTGATAGATTTACGGTAGTTCCCGAAATTGATTCAATCTTATGCCACTTTGAACCAATAAGTACATAACCACCTGCGTGAACATGTGGGTCAGTATCATAACCCGCTAACGACAAGCCGTTATTTGAAACAGTAATTGAAGTCTGTTCCTTTCCATAAATGGTGAATGTTCTTGCATTAGCACCACTGCCAACAGTAACTACCTGAGTATCAAGTCCGCTTACTGGAATACTTTCTTTACTTGCATCAATCACATCATAAAGGCGTTTTTCGCTACCTGTTGTTCCCTGTCTTGGGTCACGGATAAAGTAGAAACTCATTCTGGCAAATCCGGCTCCAAGGTCTTCTGAACGACCTCCCAAAGTAAAGATCAGGTTCGAATTAACAACCTTGTTTTCAGATGCGTTTGCTGAACCTGAATGCTCTACACTGTTTAAAGTAAGGTTTTTGATTTCAGGAGCTTCATCATCAAAATGAACAAGATATCTTTCATAAGTTTCGGCAGCGTCATCTTTCTTTTTAGCCGTTACCTTGAGAGCAACTGTTTTTGAGTTGACTGTTGAAGTAAGTGAAGAAAGAGGTATATCTACAGAATACTTATACATACCATACTCATCTTTTCCACTTGGTTTGTTAGCATCAAGAGTAGTTTTTTCAATGGTACCATTATAACTACTTGAATTTAAGCCTTCCAGACTAGACGCATAAATGTAGTTTACACTTTCCAATCCTTCATTATCTGAAATATAAAGTCTGAGTTTTTTGTTACCACTCAAATACATATCCTGCTCATATTTTTCAGCAACCTGAGCAGAAATCACATTACCATTTTCATCTGTAGCAATTATTTCTGCATCACCAATAGAAGGAACATTCTGGTCAATCTTAAAATACTGCTTTGCACCCCAGGTTCCAAATACCCCAGTATTATCCATTGCAACAGCTCGAATACCAATTTTGTACTCTCCAGTACCGATGCTGGCACTTGTAAGCTGTTTTAGCTCATTGTATGAGTTTATAGTAATAGACCAGCTGTTTGTTCCCTTTACCGGAATACCCCAGAAAGCTGCCTGTTTTTCAGCATCTCCAAGAGCTTCCAGATTAGTTTGTCCTTGAATAGAACCTGCACCTTTTACAAGATTACCAGCTGCCACACTATAAATTGGACTTATATCAGTAGAAGACTTTTTCAAACTTTCCAGAAGTTCAAGGTCTTCACTATCGAACTCACCATCATTATTTAAGTCTAACTGAACAAAAACTTTTCCATTTGGTGTCATAGAAACATTGTCCTGCGCAGAACCTGTTACTCTTATGCTGCCGTTCAAAACAGAATAATCAGCAACATTTGCAGCATTCACCCAAGAACCAAGCGGATATGTTACAGCAGCCATAGGTCTGTCTGCAAAAGGATTATAAAGTATGTTTTTATAAGTCCAGGTTTCGTTTCCAAGCTCGTCACAAGCATATAATACAAGCGTTAGATTGCGGGTGTCAGATTCGTTTCCATAACCATCCGGAACAGGTGCAAGACTAATTCCTGTTGTTACATTTTCTATACCGCCTTCTTCTGAACCTTCATTTGTAGGTAAAGAAGGATTTACCTTTCCATCAGCATCTGTTTGGCCATTAAGAACGAACTGCCATGCGCTTTCTGTTCCTGTTCTCTTATTTGTATCAGCTGCAAGCTTTGCTGCAGCCTTTATTTGAGTATCAGCATTTGCATTTAATACCCCAGCTGAACTATAGTATCTGTTATCAGCAACAACAAAACCAATTTTTTCTACGGTATGTTCGTCTGTAGAAGTTCCAACTAGACTAACAGGACTTGTTACTTCTTCTCCCCTAGGACTGATAAGAGAAACCGAAGGTCCTACTTTATCAATCATAATTTGTTTAGGCTCAGAGATTGCAAAAAGCCCGCTCGCATCTTCAACTGTAAAGGTCAGAGTATGAGAACCGTGTGTCCATGCAGTTACATCAATTGGTGCTGAATACCAGGTTTCCGTATTGCCTTCTTGAAGCTTTCCTGTTTCCGGGAATTCGATAGGATTGTCAATGCCGCCTACAGAAACTTTAACTGATGCTACAGGCACATCAATTGAAGTTCTTGCAGTAATCTTAAATCTTACATATCTTCTGACACTTTCAGAGCTTCCACCTGCATAACTTGTTGAAGTAAATTCGCCGTACTCACTTCCAACAGTATTTTCTGTTTGGCCATACGCAAAACCAGAAGCTGTGATTGTCGGTGATGTATTATTAATTTTGAATGTAGTTGCTGTACTGTCATCCTTTTTTTCGCTGTTGCCACTAAAAAGAAGATATGGCTGCTTTAATTGTCCCTCTGCTGCTCCTGTAACAAACTCGCCATTCTTCTTATCTTTTACATAAAGCCAGAGTTTCTTTGTACCATCATCACCAAGATCAATGGAGAATGCACCTGTTGAATTTACTGTAATGGCTGAAACTGATGAAAAATCAGAAGGACAAGTATCTGCTACAGCAATACGAAGCTCTTGAATACTGCCATCATCATCACTTATGATACCGGAAAGAATTTTGAGGTTCTTGTTATATTCCTTTACTGCACCAGCAGCCCCAGTACCAGCAGCCCATGGCAGATTTGTAAAACTGATAACCGGACGGTCTGTATTCTGGTCAATTGATAAAGTCAATTCTTCGGGATTATTACTTGTATTTCCGGCTGCATCTGTTGCAGTAAGAGAAAGTTCCAGATTTGCTGCACTTGTTGTGTTATTAAAGTCTCTTGTATCAAGACTTGCAGTCCACTGACCATTTGCATAAGTAATGGAATTAATTTCATCCCATTTGTCAGTCTTATCAGTTTCAAATGTGGTTCCTGATGTATGGGCAGCCTTACACTTGTAATATTTGTTAGATGCGTTATCTTTTACAATATCATTTAAACTATAATCTGTATTGGCATTCCAAACACTTGTAGTATATGCAAAATAACGTGTTATTGCCCCAGTTTCTGCAGTAAGATATACGCTTCTTATTGCACTGTTGCTTGGATCAGTTACTTTTCCACTGATTGTAATTGTCTTGTTTACAGTTTCACCGTTAGTATGAGATGTAACTTCCACTTCAGGTTTATCTTTATCAACATTAAGCGTTCCAATACTCTGTGAAAGAGATTCGTTATTTGCTTTATCTTTTACAGTAACAAGAACAGAGTTGTTGCCGGAGATTGCCGAAAGATCTGCTGGGCCAATTATTACAGTTACACGTTTCTTTCCATTTTCAGCTGCTTCGCCAACAGTAATTGAACTTCCATTAGTTCCATTACTAATTGTTCTTGAACCGGCTTTTACCGTTACAGAAGCTGCCGAAGTTGTAATTCCACTTCCGCTATCTGACACATCAAACTCAAATTTTCTTGATTCACTTCCGTTAGTCAAGGTAACAGTCTTGAAATCATTTTCGTGTACTTCTGAAATTACTGGTTTGACAGTATCAACTTTTACTGTAAAGGATCGACCCGTAGTAGATGGATTTCCTAAATTATCTTCAGCATTTAATTGAAGAATATTGATTCCATCCTTAAAACCTGCAAGGCTTGCAGAATAACTTCCGTCTGCTGTTAGCCAGGTGCCGGTTATATTTTCTAAATTGGTTGAAGATGGCCGTACTATTGTATAGTTTATAGAAGCTACACCGCTTCCTTCAATTTCAGTAGCTTCAAAACCTGCCTTATCATTGAACATTCCGTAAACAGTAAGAGTTTCGGCATTGTACCATGTATCATCTGCCCCTACATCTGTTCCTTTCTTATCTGTAACGCTATCTTTTACACCTGAAACAGTAGAATCAAGAGTTGGTCCAGTTCGGTCTACATTATAGTTTTCTGTATTTACATAACTCTTGTTGCCCACAATATCTTCTGCTTCAAAGCGGATTATATAAGCTTTTCCATTTACGAAAGCTTCTATATTAGATGTATCAATTGTAGAAATAGCTGCTACACCACCATTACCAACATCTACAGTTCCATTTACTAGCAAAGTTGCAGTTGATTTTGGCACACCATTTTCAAAATCATCTGAAGCATAAACATAATATCTTACGTATTCTTTCTCAACAGTTTCTGCCCCTCTGTTAGTATTAGTTTCCGAAACAGAATGTGTTTTTAATCCATTTGCATCGTTTACATATACGCTTGCATTTGAAATTGAATTCTTTATCCATCCGGCAGTAGAAGTTACGCGGATAGAAGGAACAGTATTGTCTATCTGAACACTTCCAACCTTTCTATTTACAGAATGTCCGCTTCCTGCATCATCAACAGCTTCTGCATAAACTGCAATTGCGGATGTCTGAGCATTAAGTATAGCTGCCGGAATTGTTGCAGTCCAGGTATGTTCTGTGGTATCTCCTGTTGGAAGACTAGTTTCATTTGTGTCATACTTGATATTTGAGGCATCAATTACAGTATCATTTACCTTTATAACAAAACTTCTTAATCCAGCCCTGTCATCCTTTACTTTTCCACTGATTGTAAGAGCTTCTCCTTTTGAATCTTTACCTTGAGCATTTACAATATAAGTTTTGTTAAAGTCATCAGTATTTATTTCTGTAATTGTTGGAGCTGTGTCGTCATAGTTAATTTGGAAGGTCTGCTCTTCAAAAGTTACATTTCCAACCTTGTCTACAGCAAGAATAAGGATATAGTTGTTACCAGTTTCTAAGCCAGAAAGGGTTGCTTTGTAATCGCTGTCTATATCTTTATAATACCTTCCTGTTGTTCCAGCTTCAGTGCCGCCTGTTAAAACATTTCCTGTGTAGAATACTCGTCGCTTTTCAGGAGTTCTTAGAGGAGTAATAAGTCCTGTCTTTTCACTCTCATAATTTGACACAAAAGAGTTTCTTATAGAAGTAATATAAGCCTCAGATGTTGTTATGCCACTTGGAAGAGTTGATGGAATCTGGAATACTTTGTAATAAATATAATTTATTCCGGAACCGTTTTCTGCATCCGCAAAAGAACCTCTGATTTTAATTGTATTTGAATCGCTGTAAGTTCCAGCCTTATATTTTCCGCCTACATCCCTATCTTCAGCTGATGTTATAGAATCATTATTCTGATCTCCTATACGGAAATAAATATCTTTTCCTTCAGAATCGTTTAAATGCCTTGCAACTGGTCCAGCTGTATCAAAAATGATTTTAAATGTTTTAGTTTCAGAAATATTCTTTGCTTTGTCGGTTGCCGTAATACGGCCTGTAACTTCACCTTCCCAGTTGCTCCATTTTTTCCATGCATTGTCTGCCTCACTTACCTCATCATTTTTAATTTCAAATGTGTATCCAGTCTCTGTAGATGAGAAAGTCTTTTCTATAGTGGTTCCGCTTACTGTACCTGTAAGAGTAAGTTCTACCTTCTCAATTTCACCATTGCCATCATTTTCACTGTTGCGGTCATCTTTTGCTATACCTTCAAGCTTGAATATAGATGTATTATTATTCATATAGAAGGTTTGAACGTTGCTTACAATACCTGCATCATAAGATGAAGTAACTGAATACTTTTCAAGTCTTGGTGCTTGATTATCAAGATCAAGAGTGAACAAAGAAGTATAATCTTTATAATTATCAAAAGTATCTGTAACTCTTACTGAAACAGCACCTGATTTTATTTTATCTGTTTGACCTGACTGGTTAGCAGGGAGTGTAATAGTCCAAAGGCCAGCATCGGTATGACTATAAGTGATACCCGCTGCTGAAACTACACCTCCTTCCACATTTACAACTACAGACTTAATCTTTGCAGGGTCATTTTCTGTAGTTCTATCATAATTATCATTATGGTCTGTTGCAGTTACAGTAAACACAATAGGTTTAGTACCGTTAATAAGTTTTGTTCCTGTTAATGACGTTAATGAACCGTCATCATTCTTTGCCGAAACTGTACCAAGTGTACAAACATCAGGAGCCTTTGTATCTACCTCATAAGAAAGAGAAGAAATATCATAAGCAATATTACCGGCCTTATCTACAATCTTAATGTAAACCTTACCTTTTCCATCATTAAACTGATGTGATTTTTCATAGGTATAAGAGTTACCAGTATTTGACTTACGATTCATGCTTAGCCATTCATCTTTAATACTTGCAGCTTCTGTGATTGTTGTTATTTTTCCGACAGTATTTGTTGTAACTCTATCAGCAACACTTAAATCATCAACATAGTAGTAAACTGAATCTACATTTGCCTCTGTGAAAGTTACCTGAATAGTTGCCTTTGAATTATTTGAACGAATAGAGTTAGCTGCAGCAGCATTACCCACAACAAGACCTTTTGACGTAATAACAGGTTTTGTCGTATCAACAACAAAAGTCTGTGTAAGTGTTGAGGTTGCAGAAGGAGAATTTCCAGCCTTGTCTTTTACCTCGAGTGCAAAAGAATATTTACCATCGGTAAAATTGTCTGAACTAAGTCCTGATTTTGTAAACTCTCCAAAATGCTCACCAGCAGTTCCGTTATATCCAGCATCAGTACTATTTGGACCTACATTCATAGTCAGATCTGACAGTTCTTCATACTTTTTATTTACTTCATTATATTTTTTTACTTTGATTACCGCAGAACCAACGGCACGTCCACTTGTGTTTCCATCATGCGCATAACCTGTAAGCATAATATCCGTAAAATCAGAAGCCTTTACATACGAGTCGTTCTTGTTTAATTCAAGATTTGCTTCCGGCAGAGTTTTGTCGTAGCGGAAATAGTAATTTTTTGTTGTTTCATTATTGGCTTTATCTGTAACTCTAATCTGAACAGTATGGAATGTTGAATCATCATTCTCTGACAAATTATCTGGAATTGTAAATTTATATGTCCAGTCATCCTGTAGTGTTACATTTGACCAGTTTGTCTGATTGTCTGGCTTGATTTCTATTTTGGCAAGTCCAGAACCTGTATCTCTTGCTGTACCTGTAATGTAATTATCTCCAGTCCCCTTAAACCATGTACTGTTATCTGCAATAACTGAAGATGAATCTAGATTTACATTTGTAATATCAGGATCGGTTGTATCAAAAATTACATGAACTTTTCTTGAGTTTGATTTTCCTGCAGAATTATTTCTTCCAGATTTGTCGTAAACTACAATCTCGTGAGTATAGTCGCCCTGATCATTTGAGTTTTCCCAAGACCAGTTATAAGAACCGTCGTCATTTGCAGTGTTTTCCAAATCTGCAGACAAACCATCTACAGTTACATTGCTGATACCGTTTACATCTCTAACTTTTCCGCTGAGTCTATAACCAGTTGCATTTGTCGTTTTATTAAGATAGATAGTTGACCCTTCTGCTGGAGTAAGTTCCGAAGCTTCACCAGTAGCCGTAATTATATGAACCTTTAAATCACTGATTTCTGGAACAGCCTGATCTACCATAAAACCGACACGTTTTACAATAGACTCGTTCCCAGCTTCATCAATGCCATAAACCCAAAGGTACTTCTGACCTTCGTAGAGTGTTGTTGGAATATTGTCACTTATTACAATTTCATTACCGCTATTCTTTCCTGTTCCTAAATTCATAGGAATATTCCAGTTTCCACCACTTGGCTTACCGTATGAATAATACTTTGATGGGGTGGCTGTAGTATTTGTGAAGGCATAGAAGAAATCTGTTACCTCTGTTTCACCATCGACAGCCTGTCCATTGAAAGTATAAGGAGCAGTACCACTTAGTGAACTAATACCATAGACTGTTGAATCAAGAGAAACTGTTGAATCAAGATTTGTATCAACAGTCTCTAAAGTATCTTCATTTGCAATATTAATTTTTACTTTAGGACGTGTAACATCAACTGTTACAATAACTTTTTCAGTAGTTGATTTTGCACTTTGCGCATTTTCGCCACTTCCAAATGCAGAATTATCTGTTGCAATAACTTTATAAGTATAGATACCAGATACAAGAGAAGTTTGGCCATTTGCATCCTTTGGTAAGCCGGTTATTGTCCAGTCTCCATTACTATTTATATCTGCATTGAGTTTTAAATCATTCTGCCAGATTTCAAATGAACTGAGTCCTGTACCATCCTTTGCAGTTCCTTTAAGTGTAAAAGGCTTACCAGACTGGAATGCTTTACTTTCTGTTGAAGGTAAAGAAACATCTTCAGAATCTACTTCATCTCTTTTGTATTTATTAATAGTCACTACCGGCTTTGCCTTATCATACATAAAGGACTTTGAAACCCAACTTCCAATATTTCCTACAGCATCAATTGCACGGATGAAAATCTTCTTTTCTCCTTCTTTGCCAGTGCCAAAAGCGTAATCATATTCTGTAGCTGAAAAATAAACATTTTCACTTAGGGATGTTACATTTGCCACATCTATAATGTGGTCCGGATGATTTATATCTACATCACCAGAACGAGCCGAAGCCACAGCCTGACTCTCATCAAAGGTATACTGAAGCTTTAAAACTCCACTTGATGTAGTATTTCCAATATTAGTTTCTGAAGTATCATTTGCCGTACCTGTAAAACGGAAGGACACGGATTCTGTTTGCTTATTATCAGGAACAGAAATTGTAGTCTGATCAATTACCGGTGCTGTGCTGTCTACAAAATATTCAAAAATGCGGTCACCAGAATGGTTATTTTCATCAATTACAGTATAGGTAACTTTGTTAGCAGTACGAGAAGACGAAGGTGTAAATGTATCTGTAAATTCGTGTGCCTGTAACTTGTTTTCATCTGATGAACCATAAAGGATTACTTCTGCACACCCCTGTTCCTGACGTTTTACAATAAATGAATCGTATCCAGAATCAATAGAGACAATGTTTGTAATCTGTTTTTGAGCATTTTCTGTCAAATTTGTCAAATTGTCGGGTGCAAGAGTAATAATTTTGTTCTGCGGTGTGGTTGAAGAAATTGTTACGACTGGGGCTGGACCTGTAACCAGTATCCAGAATTCCTTTGCAGGCATTGTATTATTCAGAATATCTGTTACTGTAAGGGAGCATTTGTATCTTCCCGGAACTGTAGGAAGTGTATAACTGAATATGTATTCCACAGGGCTTCCGGTTATGGTCTGGTCTATTTCTGCCGGTTCTTGTAAATTTAGGCCTGTATCTTTATCACTAATCTTAAATGAACAAGATTTTATACCATCATCATCTATTATCTTTATCTGAAGAGGACTTCCTGTTGTAAGGATACTCTTTGAAATTCTATTTGCAATAGCTGTAGTAATCTGCTCTGAAGAAGCATACTTTAATGTAACAGCCTTTGGTGTGTATGGGCGAATCAGAGGAATATCGGTTGTCTGATCAACTTTATATTTTCGTTCATAAAGGGTGGCGTTCCCGGCGCGATCCTGGGCGTAAATTTTAACGGTAATTTCTTCAGTGCCGGCTATGGCTTTAGTGTCAATTACAAAAGCTTCTTTGGCCGGAGTTGTAAACTTGTGCTTTTCTGCACTGGCTTCCGGCGATTTGCTGGAAATAATTGACCAGTAAGACTTTTCTGTATCTACTGTATCGTAAGCGTCTATTACAGAAACCTTCATTGTAACACTTCCGTTCAGGTACTGGCCTGTTGGCTGCTCAATTTCTTCATTATCAGAATATTTTGATGCAGTTGGAAGCATGCTTTCTATATCTACAACAGGAGCTTCTACATCGTAAAGCACAGTCTTGGTGTAGGCAGTACTCATATCATCCAAAGAAGTGATTATATCAAAGACATACTGTGTACTGTTGTTCTGGTCAAAAGAATAGAGCCCGCTTCCATCTGCATTTACCGTAAACTGGAAGCCGTATGTAATCAGATTTTCGGTAGCATTAACCTTGTCGGAATCTGTAAAGTTATGAGTGTAAATTACTTCTGAATCTGCGGCACCTTTCTTGCATTTTATCTTTAATACAGGGTATCCGTCCGGTACAGAAGCGGTTCCCTTTATAGTAAGTGTTGCACCTTTTTTTAGATAAGAAATTGTATCTGCAGGAGATTCAATAGAAACCTCCGGTGCAATCATTTTTGCCTTAAATCGGATTATAAATTTCTTACCATCAAAAGATGGCATAATTGTGTTTCCTGAAATATCTTTTCCTTCCACACCAATAATATAAGTCTGGCCGTAGACAAGGTTCACGCTTGTTCCAGCTGCATTTACAAATTTATTCTTTGCAATTTTTGTAAGAAACTGTCCATCACCCTTCTGATAATAAGTAGACTCCACGGGATAAAGACGTTCTGCACCTTCAAGAGCATTTGCATTTGCATCGCAGGCTAAAAGGTAAACCTTCATGCTTTCTATTTCAAGCGAAATTCCGTCCAAACCTTTTGCAAGCTGAACGGTAAGAGAGCTGTCGTTTTCTACATTTGTTTCTACCCCTACGGACAATCCGGAAATAGAATATGTAGGGCTGTTTTCCGGGTTCAGCTTAAAGCTGCTTAAAGAAACTGTTTTTTCCATAAGAGAAGACCACATGTTTGTAATCTTTTCTGCATCAGCAGCTCTGGAGGCACTGGTAAAATAAGAACCGCTTTTTATGTGATACAAGTCAGGCACCTTAAGGCTTACGCCTGCTTCACTTGAAGCTTTTTCCCAATCAGTCCAAAGAATATATGAAGCTTCAGCATTTCCCTTATCATCCTCGTCGCTTTCTTCGCCAGGAAGAGAATATTTTCTTGCACCATCGTATGCAGTTACCGTACAATAATAAGGCTTTTCGCCCTGCTTTTCATTACCATAAATGGCTGTGTAAGCGTCATTATCCAAAAAGGTTGCAACATCAAGAGAAATTGTTGGAGGAATATTGTTAATTTCTTTTGAATAAAGAAGAGTTTCCGGCTCATTCTTACTATAAAAATTTATTACAAGTGCTTTTACATCATTATCATCTGCAGCCTGACCTTCAAAAGTTAGGTATTGACCATAAGATTCTATTTTATTGTCTTCTGAAGTCTGAGTAGAAGACGGTCGTGAAAGAATTAAAACCGGAGCAGTATTATCAATTATATATGAACGGGTAATTTCTGTAATATGACCGCTGCCATCCTTTACAGTTACACTTACGTCGTAAGTTCCGTCTGTAAGGTCCAAATCCTTAGGATTTACAAGAGCTTGCCATACACCTTCGCCTTTAGATTCATTTTCTATGATTGTACCATTTAACTTGGCCGATTTTCCCAGAGAATTGCTGGAGATTGTTATGTTTACTTCCTGAATTTTACCGTCATCCTTCCAGGCTCCGCGAAGTGTAAAGGCTCCTCGTATTACAGCGTTAGAAACAGGGTCGTTATCAGATTCCATAAACGAAATTTCAGGCGGCTGGGTATCTACCGTTTCACCAAGACCAATCTGACATGAAAAAAACAGGGATGCTGTAAGAATTACAAAAATTCCATAGAAATTACGACAACGTTTTAGTAAACTTCTAATCATTAATAACTCCAAGTTTTTAAATACACTTTGTTAGGATTTTTTTACCTGCGAGTAGGTATAGTATGCTGCGTATATAATCGGTAATAAGGTGTAGTCTAATAACTTTTTTTATGGTTTGCTTATATTTTAAGACCTAATCTTCCAAAAATCAAATTTTTTATTTGCGGGTGTAAGACAGAGGTAATTGTATGCCGATAAGTTGAATATGAAATCAAAAAAGAAGAATAAGAAAAAGGTAAAAACACAGAAAATCCGCTATATAGCTCTTTCTTCTGCAACAATTCTTTTGATTGCTGCAGGAATTATTTTGTTTATAAACCGCCCTAAAAAGCCGGCCATAGGCTTTTATAAAGTATCAGAAAAAATACAGAAAGCAGTTTTGAATGCACTGAGTGCCCAGCCTTATAAAAATTTTGATGTTATACAGTTTGATTTTACAAAGCCACTTTATGAACAGAAAAAACTTGTAAAAAAGGCTTCGTTAATCATCTTTAATAAAGATATTGAAACAACTGATTTTTTTGAACAAAACGCAAAGCCTCTTGAAATGACTTATACAGAAGGATTTCCTTCTACCTTACAGGCATCGCTTACCGTGCATAAGAAAAATGAAGCTTCGTATGTGAACATTCTGCCAATCCTTTTTGATTTTTACGAAATTGATATAAACCGCGAGTTTTTTAATCAGTCCGGTATGAAAAGTATTGATATTTGGGATGACCTTGCAGAAACCTGCTTTCATGAAAAAAGTCTTTCTCAATATCCTTTAATTCTGCCCGCTGGCGAAGATAATTTATTTTTGACCTATCTAGGCATAATTGCTGAAGCCCTTTGCGGGTACGAAGAATATGAAAAGATGATTGATGATTTTTCTTCCATAAAATACACGTCGGGAAAAAGTCGGGAAGAAAAACTTAATGAACTTTTACAAAAATATGCGAAGGAAGGCGGAATATTAGAAACAGCCATAAAAGAAGTGGGAAGTTTTATTCGCAGTGGAATTATTCCGGAAGCTTCCCTTAAATTTAATTCTCAGGATGTTTTATTCTTTATAAATAATAATCTTTGCGCAAACTGCTTTATAAGCCTTTCTCAGCACCGCAAAATTACAAATGAAGCAGTTAAAAATCTGACTTCAATTTACTGTCCTTCAAAAGAATTTACGCCAGAACGAAAATTTGCAGCAGAACAGCTTTCTCTGAGTCTTTTAAGAAAAGATAAGGTTTCAAAACAGATTGCAAAAGACCTTGCAGACTCACTTCAATCAGCTTTATCTGGCAGCACGGGGCTTGCTCCGGTTCAAAAGAATTGCGAGGTTCCCGACCACCAGGCAGATGATGTAAGGTTCTGGCTGGCTGCTTCAAAGGGGCCGGTTATGCCGTTTGCAAAGGTTTTTAAATCTGATGAAGAAAGAAAAATTGCAGCAGATTATTTACGAAGTAAACTGAATAATTAATATTTTTATAGAAGAAACAATAATCATAAATATTTTTTAGAATAATAGTGACATATTTTGCTTTCTGATATATGATAGTGTTACTATCATATTGATTGGAGACTTATATGACTATTTACGAAAATATAATCAGACTCACATCTTATGCACTTAGTAACGGACTTATTAGCCGCGACGATGTTATTTTTACAGAAAACAGACTTCTTGAGCTTTTTAAGCTGGATGGTTTTGAAAGGCCACAGGCCCCAGCCCTTCCTTGTGTAAAAACAGAGGAGCTGGAAGGCATTCTGGCAGAAATGCTGGACTATGCAGCCTCACAGGGAATTTTTGAAGACACAGGCATTGCCAGCCGCGATTTGTTCGATACAAAAATAATGGGGCTCCTTGTGCCTCCTCCAAGTACAATCATTCAGAAATTCAATGCAATAATGGATGACGAAGGTCCTAGAGCCGCAACCTCCTGGTACTACAAGCTTAGCTGCGATTCTGATTATATCCGCCGCTATCGCGTTTGCAAGGACCTCAAATGGAAGACAAGCACAGAATATGGCGAGCTGGATATTACTATAAACCTTTCGAAGCCAGAAAAAGATCCAAAAGCAATTGCCGCAGCCCGCAACGCAAAGCAGAGCTCCTACCCGGCTTGTCTTTTGTGCCGCGAAAATGAAGGTTATGCCGGCCGCATGAACCACGCAGCCCGACAAAACCATCGCATTATTCCTCTTACACTGGCAGGTCAGCAGTGGTACCTTCAGTATTCTCCTTATGTTTACTACAACGAGCACTGTATTGTTTTTGACGCAAAACACGAACCAATGAAAATTGAACGCCAGACCTTTAAGCGTCTTTTAGACTTTGTAACAATCTTCCCTCACTACACCTTGGGAAGCAATGCTGATATTCCAATTGTCGGCGGTTCAATTCTGACTCACAACCACTTCCAGGGTGGCCGCTACACCTTCCCAATGGAAAAGGCTCCGGTAGAAAAAGACATTAATATTGTAGGAACTAGTGATGGTTCAGTTTACTTCCCACACGTGCAGGCTGGAATTGTAAAATGGCCTATGAGCGTTATCCGTCTGGATAGCCCAAGTGCCGATGAACTGATTGAAGCCGCTGATTATATCCTGAAAAAGTGGCGTTCTTACACAGACGAAGCTGCCTTTATTTTTGCTAAAACAGATGATGGTGAGATTCACAACACCATTACTCCAATTGCCCGCCGCCGTGGTGATTTATACGAGCTGGATCTGGTACTTCGCAATAACATTACAACTGAAGAACACCCTCTTGGAGTTTATCATCCTCACGCAAATCTTCATCATATCAAGAAGGAAAACATTGGTTTGATAGAAGTTATGGGCCTTGCAGTTTTGCCAAGCCGCTTGAAGAAGGAACTTGCAGATTTGGGTGATGCTATGTGCCGCGGTGCAGATTTGCGCGCAGACGAAGTTTTAAGCAAGCATGCTGATTGGGCAGAAGATATCCTTAAACGTCACCCAGACTTCTGTAAAGAAAATGCCGATGCAATTTTAAAAGAAGAAACCGGCATCGTATTCAGCAAAGTGCTGGAAGACGCCGGCGTTTACAAGCGCGACGAAGCTGGCCGCGCCGCATTTGACAGATTTATAGCCTCGCTCTAAAATTAAAGCATGGTAATTTTAGAAACTAAATGCGGAAAAATTTCAGGGATTGAAAAAGACGGCTATGCTCTTTTTTTAGGAGTACCTTATGCAAGAGCTGGCCGCTTTGAATATGCAAAGCCTGTTAGCAATTGGGGACAAGGACAGGGGATGGATGATGTCTTTGATGCCAGCCAGATGGGAAAAGCCTGCCCTCAAATGAGAACCTACCACGAGCATTTAGAAATCCCCGAGCGTAATTTTTATCATAAAGAATTCCGCCAGGGGCTTACCTTTGAATATGACGAAAACTGCCTTAATCTAAACATCTGGATGCCCTGGAAAAAGGACTCCCAGCCAAAGGATTCAGCCTACCCAGTAATGATTTTTATTCACGGCGGAGGCTTTGATTCGGGAGCAAACAGCGAAAGTCCCTTTAATGGCACTGTCTACGCAAAACGGGGAATTGTCTGCGTTTTTATAAATTACCGGGTTGGCATTTTAGGTTATCTAACTCATCCGGAAATTCAGGCAAAATACGGAAGAAACGGAAACTTTGGACTAGACGACCAGCTTACCGCAATAAAATGGGTTAAAGAAAATATCGGCTCTTTTGGCGGCGATGCAAATAACATTACTCTTGCCGGCCAGAGTGCGGGGGCAATTTCCATTCAGTACCTGTGTCTTAATCAGCAAAATAAGGGCTTGTTCAAAAATGCCCTGATGATTTCGGGCGGCGGAAAGTTCCCGGATTTTGCCCTTCCCCGTCCCGCAGAAGAAACTCAAGCCTACTGGAATGACTTTATGACTGCTGCAGCTGCAAAAACTTTTGACGACCTGAAAAACATAAGTCTGCAGAAAATTTTTGACACAATGGATAGCTTCAAGGCGACTAGAAAAGACAACACCTACAACACCATGCCCGTAATTGACGGTTTTTTGCTTCCCGAACCGGTTCAAAAGCTGATAAAAAATCCTCTTAAAATAAATTATATGCTTGGCTACACAAACTGCGACCTTTATGCACCCCTTATGGCATTTATTGGTCACAAATTTGCCGGAGCAAACGGGGCTTTCGTCTACTTTTTTGATATTGATGCAAAAGGTGATGAGAAAAAGGCCTTCCATTCTTCAGATTTACGCTATATTTTTGGAACCTTAGACAAAAGCTGGCGGCCTTACACTCAAAAAGACCAGGCAGCTTCTCAAATGATAATTGACTACATAGCAAATTTTGTCAAAATGGGAAATCCTAACACCGAAGATGCAGTTGGAACTGCAGAAGGATTGCCAAAATGGAAGGCAAACAAGGCGGGCTACAAAAAAGCCCTCAGATTTACAGAAAAAACTGAAAAAACTAAAATGGTAAAGCCACCTTATTTAAGGCTGACATGGAATATGATTTTTAAAGGCAAGCAGATATGAAATTTCAACACGATTTTAAATTCACTTCGCAAACAAAGGCAGGCAGCTTCTGTTTTAAGGAAGAAGACAACAATATTCAGCTCGATTTTTTCAATCACATAATGCGGGTAGCAATATTTAAGGACGATGCCAGACTTATGCCAACTTTTTCTATCTGCCCGGGTGATTGTAAAATGCCGCAGGCCGGACGAAACCGCTTGAGCACAGACGGCTTTGAAGCAGAAGCCCCTCTTTTTGAAAAATCAGACAAAGAGAACTCGGTAAGCTTTACCACAAAAGATGCAAAAATCACAATTGAATTATATAACTTCAGAATGAAGGTTGAGAATCTTGAAGGAAAACTGCTGTATCAGGACAGGGATTACATCGCCTACAACTGGGATCATGAACTTGGAAAGGGTTCTATGCATTTTATTTCGCGAGAACAGGATGAAAAGATTTTTGGACTGGGAGATAAAAGCGGCGATGTAAACAAAAATCACAGACATTTTACAATTGCTACCAGCGACAGCATGGGTTTTGATGCCCGCTACAGCGACCCTCTTTATAAGCAGATTCCTTTTTACATTTGCAAGAATTCTGCCGGCTCATACGGCATTTACTACGACACTTATTCAAACGGAGAAATGGATTTTGGAGTAGAACACAACAACTACTACATTCCTTTTAAGAGTGCCCGTTTTGAAGAAGATGCTCTGGTCTTTTATGTAATTTTTGGCTCGGTTCCAGAAATACTCCAGCGTTTTGAATGGATGTGCGGCCGTAACATGCTGCCGCCTCTCTGGTCTCTAAAATACTGTGGCAGCACAATGAACTACACAGACGCCCCGGATGCCGACAGGCAGCTGCGCGGCTTTATTGAACTATGCAATAAATACGGTTTTAAGCCCGGCGGCTTTTACCTTTCCAGCGGTTACACTCAGATTGGAGAAAAACGCTATGTTTTCAACTGGAACCGCGACAAAATTCCTTCTCCCGAAAAACTTGCTGCCTATTTTAAGGAAAACGGCGTAGAGTTTTTGCCAAACGTAAAACCGGCATTTCTAACAGATCACTTTCTTTATAATCAGCTTGCAGAAAAAGGCTGGTTCCTGCATTACAAAGATGGCTCGCCAGCTAAGTTTCCCTTCTGGTCTGGCTATGGCAGTTATCTTGATTTTACAAACCCAGAGGCCTATGCCTTTTGGACAGAATGCATAAAAAAGGAACTGGTAGACCGGGGCTATAAAAATATCTGGAACGACAATAACGAATATGATGTTTGTGATGAAGAAGTTCTTGCCTGCAACTGGGGAAAACCGATTTCTGCAAAACGTATTCGACCGCTTTTTTCTTATCTGATGACACAGGCGAGCCTTGATGCGCAAATAGCAGGGGGCGAAAAACAACCGTTCGCTGTTACCCGCAGTGGAATTGCAGGCTTACAGAGAATTTCAATGACCTGGACCGGCGACAACAATACCTCCTGGGAAGATTTCCGCTACAATCATAAAATGGCCATGACTATGAGCCTTTCTGGCATTTACAACTTTGGACAGGATATAGGCGGCTTTGCGGGTCCTCGTCCAAGCCAGGAGCTTTTCCTCCGCTGGATTCAGTACGGCATTTTTACGCCGCGTTTTGTGCTTCATTCCTGGAACCCGGACGGCTCCTCAAATATGCCCTGGCTTTATGAAGAAAAAGTCCCGACTGTAAAAAAGCTTTTTGACCTGCGAGAAAAATTGATTCCATATCTTTATGCCCAGATAAAACGCAGCCACGAAAGCTTTGAGCCAATTATCTATCCGGTTTTCTTAAAGTATCCTGATTATGACGTGGAAAGTGACGCCTTTTTCTTTGGAGATGACATTTTGGCCTGCCCAATTTTTGACCAGGGCGCCAGCAGCGTAAAAGTTTTGCTGCCGGAAAATGAAGGCGGCTGGATTTTGGGAAGCGACTATTTTGAGGTTGCAGAAAAAGGAGTAGACAGCTCACACTGTAAGAAGTATAGCGGCAAGGTGGAGATTCCGTGTTCTGTGGATGATTTGCCGGTCTTCTTCTGGCGGGGATAATTTTAGATTTTTGAAATTTTATGACTTATTTCGGTAAAAGCAGAATCTAATTCTGACTTAATTATTGAATTGATTTTGTTTTGAATTGTATCATCATTGCTAGCTGTTCCAGAAAGATAAAATAAAGCAGCTGGCATAATATCAAAAATCGCAACCATTTTTTCAAGAAGTTTATATGTGACAAATTTTCCACCAGTTTCAATAACACTTAAATGATTGGGTGAAATATCAAGTTTCTCTGCAAGTTGTTCCTGAGACAATCCTATTTTCTTTCGATAATATTTTACATTTTCTCCAAAAATTTTTCTGATGTCAATTTCATCCATAATAACTATAGTATGAGATGATTCTTGATGATTAAACAGAAGTTAAAAGAAATGATATTTTCATAATTCATTCTAAAAGAATTGCTTATTCATTCTTTTAGAATTATAATCTTATTTGTATCAATCAAAAAGAAATAAGGAGAAAAGTAATGAGTATCAAAACTTGCCCTAATTGTGGACGACAATTTGAATCACAATTTGACTGGCCTAAAACTTGTAGCAGTGAATGTGAAAGAGCCTGGACTGCAAAACGTGTAACAGCAGCAGCAACTATGGCCACTGCACTTGAATCGCAGAAACAGACTAAAATGATGCAGGAAGCTCAAGCTCGCGCTGAAGCACAGGCACAAGAAGCGGCTATGGCTGAAATTGCAGAAAAAAAAGCTGTAGCAGACGAAGCAGCAAAAAAATGTGGATTTTCTTCCGCTGAAGAAGTTTTATATTGGCAAAAACAAGCTGGTCCAGGGGCGGATATAGAAGCTGCTATAAAAGCAAAGAAAGAACATGAGGAGTATGAAAAATGGCATACAGAGCATGTAAAAGAAACTCTTAAAAATAGAGAAAATGCAGCCAAAGAAAATCAAAAGCTACTTTCAGAAGAGGATAAAGTCAGATATTCAGAACTCGTAAAATTATGTGAAAAGTCTAAATACTGCGATGAGGACAAAGAATTATGGCGTATTGTCCTGATAGTTTTATTTCCAATCGCAGTGTTAATCTTAAGAAATTTTATTCCTTTCTTACATCATTATAGAATTTTGTTTACAATATTTGTATCTTTAGGAATAAGTCTAACTTTTGACTGTTTAAGTCAAATAGGAAAATTGAATAATCTGGTAAAGAAAATTAGAAAAATAAAAACAGGTTCAAACAGTCCTTTTTTATACATTAATCCTAGAGCTCTTGGGCTTACCTGTACCTGGGCACATACATGTTCATGCTTTATATATGCTGGTGTAGCATTAATTGTACTACCAATAATGTCTAGAATGATAAGAAGTACTTTTTTCAATGTTATTTCTGTAATAGTTGTTATAACTCTTTTTATAATTGCACTTATTTTATTTAATGATAGACACTTAGAAAAATTTTGTGCTAAACATGCATATGATAAATTAGGTCAGTTTATCGGTGATTATGATGAATTTTATGATTGGATTGAAGGAAAAATAGATCCTTGTAGATATAAGGAATGTCCACGAACAAAACTTAATTTCTTACCGATTGAAAAGGATGATGAGTTTATAAAAAAGTATGGATATCTGACCAGATCAAATATTCTATACCGAAGAGTTTTTGAAGAGAATAATAATGAAAAACTTGATTGGAAAACCGTACAGGCTATAAAAAACTTTCATAAGGCTCTAAATGGTGATTTTTCTGGTTTTGAAATTCCAGGTGTATTTAATAATTTTTTCTTTAATTTCCCATATTCAGATTATCATGAATTTATAAACTATTACTTGGGTAAAAATTATGAAGATATTGGAGACTATGCAAAAACTGAAATAACAAAATATAAAAAAAAGTATGCTGTTTTAGATGATAAAGCAAAGAAAATGTATCTTGACATTCAGGCTAAATATAAAAACAAAGCGGAAAAAATAATGGAAAAGTATGAAAAACGTCCAATAAATGAACATAACAAAAGAGAGTGCCATCGATTAATAAAAAACATTGTTTCTGGTTGTCATTATGCAATGGAACGAAAGTCATTGAAATTCTATGTTATTTAACCGGATATGTTGATACTTATATAAAAATAGGAGTAACTTATGCAAGAAATCGATAGGCTTCGCGAGTTAGCTGGAAATAAACCAAAATGTATAAAAATTATTGAAAAATCAGACAAGGCAATTGATGATAGTAAGATGTGTTGCGAGCTAAAATGTTCGGATTCAGCAGAATCTCATTATATTGTCAATAAATGCGACAAAGAAGGAACTGTTCTAGATGATAAAAAGTATCTTGTTCCTTTTTGTGAAAAACATTCAGCAGTGAATTCGGTAAATGAGATAAAATATCAAACAAAGTTCATTGAAATATAATGACTGATTTAGCCAGGCAGAAAATTCTACCTGGCTTTTTTTTATACGTGCAACAATTTGAAGATACTTGTTATTGTATTTTTTTGGAAATTTCAACAAATTCTTCAGCTGTAACAACTGGGATTGTTGCGGTTTCAAAATCTTTTTTGTTGCGGGTGATTATGTAATCAACACCGGCAAACATGGCTGACTCATTTTGCATTGAATCTTCAAAATCTGAAAAAGAAGTATTGTTAGCCGCTGTAAAAACACGGTCATCATTTTCTGGAATTACATAAAGTACAGCGCGGAGTTTTAGAACTGTGGTTCTGCAGTTTTGTATGTCTGCATCTGTCCTTTCGCTAAGCATATAAAAAACGTCGATGAGGGAATGAGGAGTTACGAAGCCATCAATTTTAAAAAGGCACATTTCAAACACTTTTTTGGCTGAATCATAAAAGGGCTGGCGTTTAAGAAGATAGTCTAGCAAAATGTTTGTATCAAGAAAGACTTTCATATTTTCTCCAAAGGTACTCGGCTCTTTCTTTTCTTCCATCGAGGCTGATTTCTGTTTTTGGGGTAAAGGTCATAGATTCAAGTTCAGCGAGTGCCTGAGAAGCCTTTAATCGTTCTGCAGGAGTTTTTGAATTCTGAAAATTCTTATTTGCATTTACTAAAGTCTGCGTGAATGCAAGTACCATTTCGGCACGTTCATCATCGAGCTGGTCTACATAATCAATTACTTGCTGTCTGAGTGGCATAGCAGCCATAATTTGCCTCCTGTTTGAAAGATATTTATAGTATAGCACTTTTTATGGAAATTGTGAGAATTTTTGATGAATTCAAATAAAATTTTACTCACGGAGCGTGCACGATTGAGGATTTTCCGTTTTTTTTTGTAAAAAGTGGGGGCGTTACGGGGGCAAAACAGCGAAGCTGTTTATCCCCGTTAGAGGGGGTAGCGTAAGACCGCGAAACGGGCTGGAGCGAGGGGGAGACTTCCCCCTCCCCTCCTACTGAATATCAATCGTCTTATTTTCGTAAGACTCTTTGAGTTTTTCTTCTTTTTTTATCTGAAGTTCTGAAACTTTGGCCTTGGAAAGAGGATAAACTGCAAAGAGCAGAAGTGCCATCAGGGCGAACATTATAGCAGGAATAAGGGTTGCCATATCATACATCTTCTTTAGATTTTCCAGAGTCTGAACCTCGCCCTTTCCGTACTTGTAGTGCATTCCAAGAAGAGAGCCGTTTACACAAATTGCGGCAAGGACCTGTCCAAGCTTACGGAAGAAATTAAAAATTGAATAAGCTGTACCATCATCACGGCTGCCGGTACGAACTTCAATATCATCAATTGTGTCGGTAGCCATAGACCAGAGCTGAAGTACAACAGTTGTCTGACCACAACCGCTGATAAAGCAGAGAATTAAAAATGGCATAATCAAAGATGATGGCTGCATTCCGCGAAGTGTAAACATCAATAGGTTTGCAAGAGCTGCAAGTGACATTCCTACAGCACACACTTCCTTTTTACCAAGCTTGCGGGCAAGGCGAGGCATAAAGAACATTAAAATCAGCATTGGAGAGTATGTACAAACCATAGAAACCATGTTCATCCAGTTTGCATTAAAATAATCATTAAAAAGATAAAGATAAAAGCTTTGAGTAAACATCTGACCAGCCAGCAGAAGCATTGCAACCAGACTGATAGAAACAAAGGCCTTATTTTTCAAAAGAAGCTTTAGTACCCGAACAGCCCCACCCTTCTCTTTTTCAGCAGGCTTTGTAATTACTCGCTCTTTATTCAGTTTAAAAGTAAGAAGAAGCATGAGGGCAGAACAAACAGACATAATGATAACGCCCGTCATTACAGGCTTATACTGCAAATCGGTAATGATTTTTCCATTTTCACCGATTACAAAGTTTCCGGCAGCATCCAGACGTTTTGCATAGGCAAAGGAAGAAATACCGATTACAGGAATGCTTCCAAAAGCGGCACCCATTGCACGCCAGACAGAAAGCTTATTGCGCTCATGAACATCGGTTGTAACAACAGAAGCAAGTGAACCGTAAGGAATCTGCAAAACTGTGTAGCACATTCCCCAGAGAATATAAGTTACAGTTGCATAAATGCAGGTAGCTGTGTAATTATGCTCACCGCCAATTCCAGGCCATTTTGCAAACATCAAAATTGTGAGGATTGCCAGAGGCAAAGCAACTCGGCGGAACCAGGGACGATACCGGCCGTACTTTGTTGTTTTTACTGTATCGCAAATGCGTCCCATAATAGGATCATTTACTGCATCCCAAACGCGGGCGCAGATAAACATAATCATAATGAATAAAGGACTGATGTGAAAAATATCTGTGTAAAATTTTTGTAGAAGAGTTGTGACCAGACTAAAAACAAGACATCCTGCAGCGTCGCCCATTGCATAGCCAATGTAATCTTTAGTTTTTAATCCACTTGTTTTTGCAATATAACTTTCTGTATTTTTTGTAGCTTCCATTTTTTCCTCACTTATCAATAATTATAACACATAAAAATGATAAGTGAAGAAATGTTTTGGAATCTATATGGTATAGAATCTATATGGTAAAGCTAAAAAATGCTTTCGCATTTTTTTTAACGCTTTGCTATTTAACACCGGCCGCCAGCATGTGTCATTGTCCGGCTTGACCTGCTCTTATAGAAGAGCCGTAAAAAAAAATGCACCG
>ODAI014591150.1_pt1 | contig 31614 bp, 29 predicted proteins | sample 1539321 | NCBI WGS metagenome assembly ODAI01 (sample SAMN02144231, study PRJEB22623) | gut metagenome | biome: sheep rumen | host: Ovis aries | place: New Zealand
AATGCAAAATTACTTAATCTTCGGGAGACTGCGGTCTCCCTTTATTGTTATTTGCATTGCTGGCCAATTACGGGCGCTCCTCAGGGAGGATAATCCGTCACACTTCACTTCAAAAATTGCACTTCTATCTTGAAAGTGGTATCTTTTTAGAAGATACTTGCGCTCGACAATGAAAAGAAAAAGTCTTTTTTCTTTTGCATTCTCCTCGCTTAATCGTATCTTTGCACATCAATAGCGGCTGGTCCCATAGTTCAATGGATAGAATAAGTCTCTCCTAAAGATTAGATCCGGGTTCGATTCCCGGTGGGACTACGGATAATTCTTAAATCTTATGCTTGGTGCTATTATCGGAGACATCATTGGGTCGCGCTTCGAGTTCGGACCTCCGCCAGAGAACGGATTCAAGCTTTTCACGGATGACTGCAACTATACGGATGACACCATCTGTACGGTGGCAGTGGCAGATGCCATATTGAACGGACGCCCATACAAGGAGTCGCTGCTGGAGTGGTGCCGCCGCTACCCTACCCCCATGGGTGGCTACGGTCCACGCTTCTTAGACTGGATAGAGTCTGAGAACCCGCTGCCTAACAACAGCTACGGCAATGGCTCGGCGATGCGCGTGAGTCCTGTGGGCTGGCTGTTTGACGACTACGAGCAGATACTGAGCGAGGCTCGGAAGAGTGCCGAGGTTTCTCACTGCCATGCAGAGGGCATCCGCGGAGCACAATGTGTGGCGGAGGTGATACTCTGGCTGCGCCACATGCGCTTCACCAAAGGAAGCCTGGAACGAAAGGTGAAGAAGTTCTTCGGTTATGACATCCCACCGCTGAAGGACATCATGCGCATAGGAAAGACTGGACATTTCGACGGCATCTGCCAGGAGACGGTGCCTTGGGCGATACGCTGTTTCCTCGAAGCCAACGACTTTGAAGAGACGATACGGTTGGCAGTGATGTGCGACGGAGATACCGACACGAAGGCTGCCATCGCAGGAAGCATAGCCGAAGCCTGCTATCCCGTTCCCGACGAACTGGCAGAGCAGGCAGTGGACTACCTGCCCAAGGACATGCTGAACATCCTGGACCAGTTCTACGAGAGGCTGCAAGAAGGGTTGTAGAACCGGGCGGAATTGTCGGACGAGTCGGACTAATCGGACGGGGCAGACAAGTCGGACGAATCAGACGGGTCGGAATTCTGAAAAGATAAAGAGGTGAGCGCACGTGCGCTCACCTCTTTTTATATATCCTCCCCTTGATGGGGAGGAAAGGATGGAGTTGTTACTTATTCTTCTGTCTCCTTAATCTTGCGACCGAGAACCAGGTAGGCTACCGGCGAAGCAATGAAGATGGAAGACAGCGTACCGAAGACGACACCAAGAATCATTGCCCATGCGAAGCTGCGGATGCTGTCACCACCGAGGATGAAGATAGAGAGCAACACGATGAGGGTAGACACAGAGGTGTTGATGGTACGTGCCAACGTCTGGTTGATAGAGTCGTTGAACAAGTGCTGCAGTTCCTGCTTCGGATGCAACTTCATGTTCTCACGGATACGGTCGAAGACCACCACCTTGTCGTTGATAGAGTAACCGATCACGGTCAGGATAGCACCGATGAAGGTCTGGTCGATTTCGAGTGACCACGGTGCCCAGCCCCACATGACGGAGTAGAGACCGATGACGATGATGGTATCGCAAGCCAACGCCACGATGGAACCAACAGAGAAGCCGACGTTGCGGAAGCGGATGAGGATGTAGATGAAGATGAAGATCAACGCCAGGATGACACTCACGATAGCACCGTAGGTGATGTCCTTAGCAACAGACGGACCTACCTTGGCACTGCTGATGATGCTGCCACCTTCGCGAACGTCCGGATTCTTGAACGCCTCTACATTCTTCTGGCTGACGAGGTTAGCCTTCTTCAGCGTGTTATAGAGGATGGTTTCAGCCTGATCATCCATCTTCACATCGTTAGACTCGATGTTCCAGTTGGTAGAGACACGGATGGTCTTACCGTCAGTACCAAGGGCGATGACGCTGGTGTTGGCAGGCTGACCTGCCTTCTCGCCGATAGAGTTGATGAAGGCTCCCTCCATCACCTGACGGACATCTTCCACCTGAACCGGTTTGTCGAGGGTGACGACATAGTTGCGACCACCTGTGAAGTCGATGCTCTGGCTCAGACCGCGAACGGCGAAGCTGATGCAGAAGAGCACGATGGCGATGCCAACGGCAAAGAAGGTCTTCTTATAGATAGACATGAAATGGAAGTGGGTGCCCTGCATGAGGTTCTTCGAAATGGCTGTGCAGAACTTCTGACCCAGCCACTTGTCCTTCTTCAGACGGTTCTCGTAGACGAGACGGGTGAGGAAGACGGCGGTGAAGAACGAGCAGACGATACCGATGATCCAGGTCGTTGCGAAACCGCGGATAGGTCCGGTACCGGTAACGAGCAGGATGATACCCGTTATCAATGAGGTCAGGTTGGAGTCGAAGATGGCAGAGAAGGCATTGCTGTAACCAGCCTGCAGAGCCTGCTTGATGCCCTTTCCGGCACGCATCTCCTCCTTGATACGTTCATAGATCAGCACGTTGGCATCGACGGCGGTACCCAGCGTCAGCACGATACCGGCAATACCCGGCATGGTGAGTGCCGACTGGAACGATGCCAAGATACCCAACGTGAAGAAGAGGTTGAGCAACAGCGCACAGTTGGCAAGCATACCCGGAATGAAGTCGTACATGACAACCATGTAGATCATCAGCAGCACGAAGGCAATGATGAACGACATGATACCCTGCTGGATAGACTGTGCACCGAGAGTAGGACCTACCACCTCTTCCTGAACGATGCGGGCAGGTGCCGGCATACGACCAGACTTCAAGGTGTTGGCAAGGTCTTTGGTATCTTCAATCGTAAAGCTACCGCTGATAGACGACTGTCCACCGGTAATCTCACCGTTGACACGCGGTGCCGAGTAGACAACGCCGTCGAGGACGATGGCTACAGCCTTGCCGATGTTGGCCTTGGTGAGCTGTGCCCAGGCACGTGCTCCGTCGCCGTTCATCGACATAGACACCTCAGGACGGCCGAAGTTGTCGAACTGGTCCTTGGCATCGGTAACGACATCACCCTCTAACGGTGCGCGGCCATCGCTGGTGGTCACCTTCAGGGCGTGCAACTCATATACATTCTTGTTGCTCTCGATAGGCTTGGCACTCCACAACAGACGGACGTCCGTGGGCAATACCTGCTTGGCAACGGCAGAGTGCAACAGCTTGTCAATCTCAGCAGTATCACGAACATGTGCATAACCCACGAGGCTGAGCGCATCTCCGGGGATGGTCTGCAAGAGAGCCAACAGCGGATGCTGCTTCTTGGCAGCCTCCAGTTCCTTGGCCTCGCTCTTGCCGGCAGCGTCGGCAGCGTCTTTGTTCTTCAGCTGCAGCTTGGCAGCAGGCTTTGCCGCCTCAGCCTTAGCCTTGGGGGCTGCCTTAGCCACCTTGGTGGTGTCGGTAGTTGTCGTGTCATTGGCAGCACTACCGCCAGCCAGACGCTGGTCAAGCTGAACAAGATACGGCTGAATCTCCTGGTTGTTATAGGTCTCCCAGAACTCCAGGTTGGCAGAACCTTGCAGGAGCTTACGCATACGCTCCGGCTCACGGATACCCGGCATCTCGACCATCAGTCGTCCGTCCTGTCCCTCCAGCTTCTGGATGTTAGGCTGTACGACGCCAAACTTGTCGATACGGTTGCGAACAACGTTGTAGGAGTTCTCGATAGCGGCAGCTACCTCGGCGCGAAGCACCTTCTCCACCTCGCTGTCGCTGCTCTGCGTGCTCACCTTACCCTTGAGCTGCTGCGTGGCAAAGACTGTTGCCAGACGGCCTCCGTTGGAGTTCTTCTTGTAAGCATCGATGAAGAGCGAGATGAAATCGCTCTGACTTGTCTCCTCGGCTTTCTTGGCTTCCTGCATAGACTTGACGTAGACAGGGTCTGTCTTGTGGTCAGCCAGTACGTCGAGTACGTCAGGAACAGAAATCTCAAGGATGACGTTCATACCGCCTTTCAGGTCAAGTCCGAGACCAATCTGTGTCTCCAAGCACTTCTGGTAAGAGTAGATGCCCAGATACTTCACAGAGTCTTTGTAGTCCTGCTGCTTAATCGGGTCTTCAATCTTAGCTGCCTGGCTGTCATAGTAGCTTGTGGCTACAGAGAAAGACAGGTAGAAAATGCTTGCAAGCGTCAGTAAGACGGCAATACAAATTACTAATCCTTTGTTTTGCATTTTTAATTATTTGTTGTTGATTATTATTCGCTGTCGGGTAGAAGAGGAGCCGTTGAAAAAACTCCGTTAACTTCCTTAACTCCTTTTAATTAGCGTGCAAAGATAGTTATTTTTTGGTTTTTAAGAAAATTTCCACCGCTTTATTATGCAATTTTTAGCGTTTTGACCGCTTTTTCAGCCAACAAACGACAGGATAATGGTCGGATTGTGCCACTTTTGTGTCTACCTTACAGGCGTAAGGCTCCCAGTCTTGGGAGCAGAGAATGTGGTCGATGCGCACGTACATGCGCTTGATGTGATAGGAAAAGCCGGGACCGTTGCCGGCGGCTACATAGCAATCGGTAAGTCCTTCTGCCATCTTCCGATAACAGTAAGACAAAGGATGGTCGTTGAAGTCGCCGCAGACAATGACACTCATCCCTTTGTCTAAGCGCTTTTTGACATAATCAGCGACGACTTTGACCTGGGGAGCACGCCGCTTGGACCCCTCCACCAACTTGTCGAAAATGTGTCGCCATCCTGTCTTGGCTTTCTCGTTGGAGAGTTTTCCGTGCATCATCTGGTCAAAAACGTCCTTTTCACCGTGACTGATGCGTGTAGACTCCAGGTGATTGTTGACGACCAGCACACGCTCACCCCTCACATCCAGCACGTAAGCAGCACTGAGATTGTAGTCGGCAGGGATGGGTATCTCTTCCTTACTGACGATAGGGAACTTGCTGTAGAGCGTCAGGAAGTCAGGATCTTTCTTGTGAGAGGTGACATCCTGATAGGGATAGATTGCCGAAAGCAGCGAGTCTATCCGGTTACCGTGCTTCCCCCACAGCCCCGACTCCTGCAAGCAAGCGATGTCAGCCTTGCTCTCGGCGATATAGGCGGCTATCTGGTTGATTTCACCGTCAGACATAGAGCCCAAGTCGAAGCCCATCACGTTGTAGCTCAGCACCTTCAAGGCTCCTTCCGGCGGTGTCGACGGAAAATTGAAAGGGGTATACTGGCGCACAGGACCGTAGCAAACGATAAACCCCAACAACGGCAGCCACATCATTTTCCAACGGAAAAAGCACCAGACGACCAGAAAACAAAGATTGGCAATGAGGAAAACAGGGAAGAACAAACCGACATTGCTCCACATCGGGTGGGACAACGGGTCGGAAAGTCCGCTATATCCCACCAGCAACATGAAGAGAATCACCACTATGTTGGCGATGGCTAAGAGTCTTACTATCCATTTCCTAATGGACGACATCTGATGGTTCTTCCTATTGAATATCTATTTCTTGCTGCTATCAAACAGCCTTTGCTTTTCAGCCTTCGACAAACTGTCGTAGCCGCTCTTGCGTATCTTGTCCAAGATACGGTCTATCTCGTCCTGGTCGGCACGCTTCCTGGCGTTATACTCCCAGTCGGTTTCGCGTCGGGTCTGCTCCGTCCTGCTGCTGTCGGCAGCTTGCTGGCGACGGTTGCGCTGCTCCCAGTTGGCTCTCATCCTGTCGAAGAACTGCTGACCCTTCGACATGCCGTAGTCGCCGAAGCCGGAAGTGGGATGCTTTTTCCAGTAACGTATGAGGAGATAGCCGAACAACATACCTCCCAGATGGGCAAGGTGTGCCACTCCGTCGCTGGTGGTGCTGATGGCAGAGAACAGTTCTATGCCGGCATAAATCATGACAAACCACTTCGCCTTGATGGGGACAGGCAAGGGGAAGATGAAGATGCGCTGCTCCGGGAAGATCATTCCGAACGCCAGCAAGATGGCATATACAGCTCCGGAGGCTCCCACCGTCGTCCACATGTTCAGGAACTCGCCCATGGCTATCGTCCCCTGCGGCGTCTTGACGGAGTCGTATGCCGCAAAACCTTCGACAGCATACTGCCCGAACTGTGCCAACTCCTGCATCAAACCGGCTCCTACACCACATAAAATGTAATAAAAAAGGAATTTCTTCGGTCCCCACACATTCTCAACTACACACCCGAACATCCAGAGGGCAAACATATTGAAAAAGATATGCGTCAGGTTGGCGTGCATAAACATGTATGTGAACAGCTGGTAAACCTGGAAGTCTTTTGCCAGGATGAAGTGAAGACCTAACAGGTTGTTCAGGTCGACTCCCGTCCTGAGCAATACTTCGTATGCAAGATAGGCTATCACGTTAATGATAAGCAGGTTTTTGGTTACCGTCGGGATATTGCGCATGATTTCTCTTTTATACTATTGTTGCATGTATTACAGGCAGTTATGCCCTTTAACGGCGCAAAAGTACGAAAAAATCCACTTAAAAGGGAGAAAAAAGCATCTATTAAGGGTTTTTTACTACATTTTCTTCATTTTTTCTTCATTTTTGTTTGGTTAATGAAAACAATCAACTATATTTGCGAAAGATTTTGTTAAACATTTCACTAATCATCATTAAATAACCCAATTATGAACAAGACACAATTAGTAGAGAAGATTGCTGAGGGCGCTGGCCTGAGCAAAGTAGATGCTAAAAAGGCATTAGACGCAACAGTTGAAGCTATCAAGGCTGCTCTCGCAGCAGGTGATAAGGTTCAGTTAGTAGGCTTCGGCACTTTCGCCGTTGCAGAACGTCCTGCACGTGAGGGTATCAACCCGGCAACCAAGCAGAAGATTACCATCGCTGCCAAGAAGATTGCCAAGTTCAAGGCTGGTGCTGAACTCGCTGACGCAGTTAACTAATTTGTAAATTATTTTACCATTAAATAAAAGGTGCACCTATGTGGGCGCACCTTTTATTATTATACAGACAAGAAGTCAGCCCTGACAGGACTGAAAGTATCAATCAGCACCCCAGCCTCTATGCAGAGACAGCCATGCGGCTCGTCGGGTTTCACGTAGTAACCGTCGCCTGCTGACAGCACCCGCTTCTCGTCGCCGATGGTCAGTTCAAACTTACCACTGGCTACAAAGGTAGCCTGACTGTGCTCATGGGTGTGGACCGTGCCGACAGCCCCTTGCTCAAACGCCACCTTCACCATCATCAGCCGGTCGTCATAACCCATGATCTGACGGCGTATGCCGGGAGCGGGAGATGTCCATTCCATCTCCTTCTCCATCTGAAACTTGCTGCTCACCTTTTCCATAAAGTCGTAACAGATAAAAAAAGCCCGCTCTCCCATGATGAAAAGAACGGGCAATGAAACTTTTGAAACTAACTATTTCCTTTATTTAGGCTGCTTGCCAATGTAAGCAAGGATACCACCATCGACATAGAGCACATGGCCGTTGACGGCATCAGAAGCCTTGGAAGCCAGGAACACAGCCGGTCCACCGAGCTCAGACGGGTCGAGCCAGCGACCTGCAGGAGTCTTGGCACAGATGAAGCTGTCGAACGGATGGCGGCTGCCGTCCGGCTGACGCTCACGCAAAGGAGCCGTCTGCGGCGTAGCGATGTAACCCGGACCGATACCGTTACACTGGATGTTGTACTCTCCGTACTCAGAGCAGATGTTGCGGGTCAGCATCTTCAGACCACCCTTGGCAGCTGCGTAAGCAGATACCGTCTCACGACCGAGCTCCGACATCATTGAGCAGATATTGATAATCTTACCTTCCTTGCGCTCCATCATTTCGGGCAGAACGGCAGAAGCAACGATGAACGGAGCCACGAGGTCTACGTCGATGACCTGCTGGAACTCAGCACGCTTCATCTCGTGCATAGGAATACGCTTGATGATACCGGCATTGTTGACGAGGATGTCAATCTGGCCAACCTCTGCATGAATCTTCTCTACGAGAGCCTTCACGTCGTCTTCCTTCGTTACGTCGCATACGTAGCCGTGAACGTTCTCGATGCCTTCAGCCTTGTAGTTAGCCAATCCCCTCTCAAGGGCAGCCTCGTTGATGTCGTTGAAGATGATGTTCTTGACGCCAGCAGCTACGAAAGCCTTAGCAATGTTGAAACCGATACCGTAAGAAGCACCCGTAATCCACGCATTCTTACCTTCGAGTGAAAAATCTTTTAAACTTGTCATTTTAGTTATTATTTAAGGGTTAAACATGTTTATATCGTTGTTTTCGACATCAACGCAGGTCGGTGATGGCAGAGAAGTCCTGGTCGCCATAGTCCAGGTTCTCACCTCCCATGCCCCAGATGAACGTATAGTTGTGGGTGGCGGCAGCACTGTGGATGCTCCATTCCGGCGAGAGCACCGCCTGATTGCCCTGCATCCAGATGTGGCGCGTCTCCTGCGGCTCGCCCATGAGGTGGCATACAGCCTGTCCTTCGGGCACTTCAAAATAGAAATAAGCCTCCATTCGCCGGCTGTGTACGTGAGCCGGCATGGTGTTCCACACGCTTCCCGTCGCCAGCTCCGTCATCCCCATCTGCAACTGGCAGGTAGGCAGCACCTGGTTGACCAGCATCTTGTTGATGGTACGCTCGTTCGACATCTCCAACGAGCCCATGTGCACACTGTCGGCATCGCCCTTGGTCACCTTTCTGCATGGATATGACTGGTGAGCCGTCGTAGAGTTGAAATAGAACTTGGCAGGAGCTTGCGGGTCTTTGCTTTCAAACCACACATCGCGGTCGCCGCTACCTATATATAAAGCGTCCTTGTAAGAGAGTTCAAAGCGGTCGTTTCCGACACGAATGATGCCGTCGCCACCCACATTGAAGATGCCCACTTCGCGGCGGCTGGTAAAGAAGGGAGCCTTCATGGGGTCGATAGCTTCCAGCTTCAACGCCTCAGCAACAGGCATGGCTCCACCTACCACCATCCGGTCATACATGGAATAGACCATCTGCACCTCATCTTCAACAAACAGTTGCTCAATGAGGAAGTCCCTTCTGAGGCGTGCCGTATCGTAATGTTTCACGTCTTCGGGATGGGCAGCATAACGTAGTTCGTAGTTTGTATTCATCGTTGTGTTTTCAATTATGATTGCAAAGATAATCATTTTTGCGGAACAGTCGCACACTTTATATATTAAAAAAGCGTAACCGATAGTTAAATCAGCTACGCTTCATAGGTTGTCCAAGGCGGATTCGAACCACCACAAACAGAACCAAAACCTGTTGTGCTACCATTACACCATTGGACAATCATGCTTGAAAAGCGGTGCAAAGGTAATTAAAAAGTTTAAAGTATGGCGTTCAAAGCCTAAAGAAAAAGGCTTGAGCACCTAAAGTTTAATCTTTTTTAAGCCTTGGCAACGGTAATCAAGAAGTAGTTCTTCTTGCCTTTCTGCACCAACAGATACTTGCCGTCGATGAGGTCGTCGGCAGTAACCATGCGGTCGAAGGCTGTCAGTTTTTCCTTGTTCAGGCTGACACCGCCACCTTTCACCATCTTGCGCATCTCTCCCTTGCTGGGGAAGATGTCCATTCCTTCCATCGTGAAGAGGTCTACCGCCGTCTGTCCGAGCTGGTCAGCCCCGATGGTGTAGTGCGGAACGCCGTTGAAGACATCGAGGAACGTCTGCTCGTCCAGCTTCAGCAGGCTCTCTTTCGTAGCCTTTCCAAACAAGATATTGGATGCTTCCTTTGCCATGTCGAGGTCTTCCTGCGAATGAACCAGCACGGTGACCTCCTCAGCCAGCCGCTTTTGCAGTACGCGGCGTCCCGGATCCTGACGGTGCTCTGCGATGAGAGCTTCGATGACGTCTCTTTCCAGGCTGGTGAAAATCTTGATATACTTCTCTGCCTCCTCGTCACTGACGTTGAGCCAGAACTGGTAGAACTGATAAGGTGACGTGCGGTTGCGGTCGAGCCATACGTTCCCGCTCTCCGTCTTTCCGAACTTCTTGCCGTCAGACTTGGTGATGAGCGGACAGGTCAGCGCGTATGCCTCCGTCTCGTTGCCGAGTGTACGTCGTATCAGTTCCGTACCGGTAGTCATGTTACCCCACTGGTCGTTGCCACCCAGCTGCAGCTTCACGCCCTTGTGCTGGTAGAGGTAGAGGAAGTCGTAGCCTTGCAACAGCTGATAGGTGAACTCGGTGAACGACAGTCCGTCACGAGCCGTACCGTTGAGTCGCTGCTGCACGCTCTCTTTTGCCATCATATAGTTGACCGTAATGTGCTTTCCCACCTCACGTGCAAAATCAAGGAAGGTAAAGTCCTTCATCCAGTCGTAGTTGTTGACCATCTCTGCTGCATTGGGACCTTCAGCCTCGAAGTCCAGGAACTTGGCCACCTGCTTCTTGATGCACTCCTGATTGTGGTAGAGTGTCTCTGCGTTCAGCAGGTTGCGCTCCTGGCTCTTGCCCGACGGGTCGCCAATCATACCCGTAGCGCCGCCCACCAGGATGATGGGCTTATGACCGCAGCGCTGCAAGTGGCGCAACATCATGATGCCACAGAGGTGACCAATGTGCAGCGAGTCAGCCGTAGGGTCTGTTCCCAAGTATGCCGTCACCATTTCTTTCTGGAGTAACTCCTCCGTACCTGGCATGATCTGTGCCAACATCCCACGCCATTTCAGCTCTTCAACAAAGTTCTTTGTCATTGTATATCTATTTCTTTTTATTCCTTAATATCTGTTTTTTCTTTCTCCCCCCACCTTCAGGAGGGGTTGGGGTGGCTTTTTCACGGCACCGGGTCATAGCCTGACCCCCCCCAAGGGTGGCATCTCAAGATGCGTCTGACGGCAAGCCACAATCCTTTTATCGGTCCGTGCTTGACCAATGCCTGGCGTGCATATTCAGAACAAGTAGGAGTAAATCGGCATGAAGGTGGTGTCATGGGCGAGATGCAAACCTGATAGAACCTGATGGGCAGCAACAACACTGCCGTCAGAGCCTTTGAGAAGGCGCGCCCGATAGTTCTCCAGATGTTCATAGCCGCTCTCCTATCCGCATGAGCAGATTAGCTACTCGCTGGCTGACGGCTTCGGAAGCGTGCAGATGGGTGTCCAGCCATACAAAGGCTACCGCCAACTTCCGTGTTTGCCGCTCCTTCATCGCCTCAGAGAGGATGTCTTTCTGGTGGCGGAAGGCTTCACGCACCTGTCGCTTCACCCTGTTACGCATCACCGCCCGCTTGAAGTAACGCTTCGGGACACTGACGAGCATCTGAACCTGCGGGTCTCCAGCCTCCCGGTCGGCCTCCATGAAGACGGCACGCAACGGGAAGGCGGTCAGAGCCTTGCTGCTGCCACTACCGAAGAGGCTGTCCATCAGCTTTTTGCTGCATATCCGTTCTTCCTTGCCCAGTGTGAACCTGCCAGCTGCGGCCATGCGCGTCTCCCCCTATTTCTTGCTACTGTCTTTCTTCAGATAGGCTTTCAGCGCACTGGTCATAGAGGGATATTCCTTGGAAGGTGCTTCCAAGTCAAGTCTGAGTCCTTGGTCTTTCACCTCCTTGGCGGTGGCAGGACCAAAGGCACCAATCTTGATGTCGCCCTGAGAGAAGTCGGGGAAGTTCTTCTGCAATGCCTTGACACCCGTGGGGCTGGAGAAGATGAGCATGTCATAGTCGAATGCTGCCTTCTCTTCTTCCGTAAAGTCGTTGCTGACAGTCCTGTACATCACGCATTCAGCGTGCTGCAACTTCTTGGCATCGAGCATGTTCTTGATGGAGTCGTTGTGCACACTGCTCAGCGGCACCAGATACTTCTCGGCCTTATGCTTTGCCATTGACGGTATCAGGTCGTCTACCTTACCCGTAGCACCGAAGAATACCTTCCGCTTGCGATACTGTACGTACTTCTGAATGTAGAGAGCTATCTGCTCGGTCACACAGAAATACTTCATATCCTCTGGTATCGTCAGGCGCATCTCCTTTGCCAGCCGGAAGAAGTTGTCTATGGCATGACGCGAAGTAAACACGATAGCGGTGAAGCTCAAGATAGAAATCTTCTGCTGACGGAACTCCTTTGAGGTCAGTCCTTCCACCTTAAAGAACGGACGGAAGATAAACTCCACGCCAAACTCCTTCTCAATATCAAAGTAGGGTGACTTCTCGCTTGCAGGCTTTGGCTGCGATATCAAGATTTTCTTTACCATCTTACTGTCCTAAAAAATGATTTCCAAATAGTTACTAATCAACATCCATGCACCCCATAATGCGAACAAGGGCACCAATTCGAGCGCACAAAAGTACAAAATTATTTGAACATAAACGCCAGTTCCCTTAAAAAAGATGTCAAAGCACTTGTAAAATGTCAGTATTTCGGTCAAAATGATAACAATTATGGCTCCTATCAGTGTCGTCAGTAATGATAAGGAACCAAAGATGTACAGCATGAGCAGTGGGAAAAGAAGCACCCCTTCGAGCTCGAAAAGGAAGATCCAGCTCTTCTGCCATTGTACACATTTTTTCTTGTCAAAGAATATCCAGTTGACACATTGGTAGAGTCCCCACTTCAACAAGAAATACATCAGGCTTGTCAACGCAAAGGCGAAGACTGCCAGCGAGAGTGGATGGAAGTTGTAGTTGGCACCCCTGCCCATGTAGTCATAGAAGAACATGCCGGTGCCCAGCATGAAGACGGTCTGCACGACCAGCAGCCACTGGAAGCGAACCTCTATCGCCGTATCGGTCACATCGGCCTCGCGGCGAGGTACATAGAAGAAGCTTCGCAGCTGGCGAAAGAGGGAATTGCGGCTGACGGCAAATGCCAGCATCGCCAGAATGAAGCAGACGATGACGATACCCAAGATAAGGTCGTCGCCATCCGGCATGTAGGGAACGGGTGTGCCTGCTATGGGGTCTGCCTGATTCATCAGCTTCTGAACGCTTACTTTACAGTCCGAAGACTTTCTTGATTTCCTCTACACGGTCCAGCTTCTCCCATGTGAAGAGCTCCACGTCGACGGTCTTCGTCTCGTGGTAGTGGCTGCTGAACGTCTTTCTGACGACTTCGTTCTTCCTGCCCATGTGTCCGTAGGCAGCCGTCTCGAAGTACATGGGCTGCCGCAGCTTCAGCATGCGCTCGATAGCCTTCGGGCGCAGGTCGAACATACGGCCTATCTGAGCAGCTATCTCGCCGTCGCTCATGCTGACATGGCTGCGGCCGTAGGTGTTCACATAGATGCTGACAGGCTGGGCCACGCCTATGGCATAGGCTATCTGCACCAGCATCTCGTCGGCAACGCCTGCTGCCACCATGTTCTTGGCTATATACCGGGCGGCGTATGCAGCCGAACGGTCTACCTTCGAGGAGTCTTTTCCTGAGAAGGCACCGCCACCGTGCGCACCCTTACCACCATAGGTGTCGACGATAATCTTCCGTCCTGTCAGTCCGGTGTCGCCGTGCGGACCGCCGATGACGAACTTTCCCGTGGGGTTGACGAAGTATTTGATGTCGTCATGGAACAACCTGAGCACCTTGTCGCTCAGCTGCGCCTTCACGCGCGGTATGAGGATGGTCTTCACGTCCTCCTCTATGCGTGCCAGCATCTTCGCCTCATCCTCGTCAAACTCGTCATGCTGGGTAGAGACGACGATGGTGTCGATGCACAGGGGGATGTTGTCATCGGAGTATTTCACCGTCACCTGGCTCTTGGCATCGGGACGGAGATAGGTCATCTGCCTGCCCTCCTTGCGGATGTCGGCAAGGGTTCGCATGATGAGGTGTGCCAGGTCGAGCGACACGGGCATGTAGTTTTCGGTCTCCGTCGTGGCATATCCGAACATCATGCCTTGGTCGCCGGCACCCTGGTTGTCTTCCTCTTCGCGCTCCACGCCGCGGTTGATGTCGTCGCTCTGCTCATGGATGGCTGTCAGGATGCCGCACGAGTTGGCGTCAAACTGATATTCCGCCTTGGTGTAGCCAATGTGCTCGATGGCTTTGCGGGCGATGGTCTGCAAGTCGATATATACATCTGAGCGCACCTCTCCCATGATGACCACCTGGCCGGTGGTCACGAAAGACTCTATGGCGGTGTGTGCCTTGTCATCGTAGGCAAGGAACTGGTCGAGCAGTGCATCACTGATTTGGTCGGCAACTTTGTCGGGATGTCCTTCCGACACGGATTCTGATGAAAAAAGATATGGCATAATTCTTTCTGATTTGGTCTGCAAAGGTACGAAATAATTCATAGTTCATAGTTCATCGTTCATAGTTTTTTTTTAATGATTTGCTTGATGAGTTGACTGTTCGTACCCGAATCGAGCGCAAAAGCAGGGGGGTGTTGCCCCTACAGGGGATGAAAAAAGTTCTAATCGAACGTGCGACGCAAGTTCCGTAAGTCGCTATGCTATAGCGACTTACGAGGAAGTTGTCGCACAAAGAACTACACTTTCAAGCGAAAGTCGAGCACCGGACCCTCCAACTATATAGGTTTTGCAAGCCAAACTCTATATAGTTGCGTTGCAACTACATAACAGTTGGAAGGCAAACACATAGTTCTTGCAAAACAAGGACTAAATGTTCGCTTTCCGACTCATTTTTCGGTGAGTTCGAAGATTTTAAGGTAGTGTTCAATTCATCAAAATATGAAAACACTTACATAACACCCTACAAAAAAAACACACCTCCACATTTATTTCTCCCCCTTCAGGGTGGGTCGGGAAGGGATTTGGAGAGGGGGCTGGGGGGTGGGCTTCCTGCGCTCGATTAGCGCTCGATTGTCGTATATATACGTTGGACGCTGCACCGTATAAACCGCTATGGCAAAGCGGGTTACACGACACAGCGTCGCATGTACGAAAGATTGTTTTTTTACTTTGCAGGAGTCATCACCACCTCGATGTGGTTGCCTGCTGCCACGAGGTCTTTCAGGAAGGCAGCAATCTTCTCAGGAGTGAGGCTGCTGACAACGTTCTTGTAGTCATTCTGCAGGTCTACGCCCGTCCATACATACTCGTCGATGACGTCCATCCAGTGGCTGTTCTTCTTGGCATCGGCATCGGCATTCTTCAGCATGTTCTCCTTGACCTTTGCCACCTTGTCGGCATCCACCTTGATGGTGTTGTCTGCCATGCCCTTGGCAAGCAGGTTGAGGGCTGTCTCTGCCTTCGTCGGATCCATAGGACAGTAGGCGAGCATCGTGGTATACGCCTTGTCACCACGGCGTGACAGACGACCACCGGCACCGACAGTGTAGGCTGCACTGGCATCCTCGCGTATGTCCTTCAGGTAGACCATGGAGAGTACCTGCCCGGCAGCATCGGCAAGCACCTTGTTCTCCAGGGTGTAGGCGGCAGGCTTGTGCCATGTCTCGAAGGCGATGGCCTTGGGTGACATCATCTTTCGGGTGAACTTGTTCTCCACCTTACCCGTAGCATAGAACGGAACATCCTTCCATGAGCCTACCTTCTTCTGGCTGGGCAGCGAGGCAATGTACTGCTCGATGAGCGGACGGATGACAGCTTCGTCGAAGTTGCCGATGAAGTAGAACACGAATCCGTTGGCATTGGCAAACCGCTCATGTGCTATCTGGTAGATACGCTCCTGCGATGCTGCCTGCACGTCCGTGGTGTCGAGCGGCAGGAAGCGGGCATCGTGTTTGTACAAGGTGGTCTCCACGGAATCGCTGAAGGCGCTCTCAGGACTCAGGCTCTTGTTCTTCAGCATGAGTTCTACCTGCGACATCATCGACTGGTAGGCTTCCTTGTCGGCCTTGAGGCTGGTGAAGTGGAGGTAGATGAGTTGCATCATCGTCTCCAGGTCCTTCGGAACGGTGTTGCCACTGAGGTACTGGGTGTAGTTGTCCATACCCATCGTGACGGCAACCTGCTTGCCATAGAGCGCCTTCTGCAGCTCCATGTTGGAGAAGTTGCCCAGTCCGCACGCGTTGACGGCGGTGTCGAAGAGCTTCAGGTTGGCATAGTCGGCAGCACCATAGAGGCCCTTTCCACCCTTTGCCATAGCCTGGAAGACGATTTCGTTGTCCTTGAAGTCGGTCTTCTTCAGCACGACACGCACGCCGTTGGAGAGCGTCAGCTCCTTGTAGCCCAGTTGCTTGTTCTCGGTCTCCTTCTTGATCTTGCCCTTCTTCGGCATAGCCTCCGGCGCAATCAGCGGCTCGTTCTTGACATTGTCTACGAAGGCTTCTATCTTCTCGCCGCGCACGCCCTTGATGGCCTCTGCCATGGCAGCCTCGGTGAGATACTTCTTTCCGTCCTTTTCCTGAGCGAAGGTGAGGATGACCAGGTTGGAGTCGTTGTCGGTAATCAGCTCCTTGGCATACTTGTTGACCATGTCCACAGTGATGACAGGTGCCATCTGCTTCATGATCTGATACTTGTCGGAGATAGAAGGAATAGGTTCCTTGTTGAGGAAGTGGTCACGATAGGCGTTGCCAAACTGCTCGTTCTTGATCTTGTTGCGGTTTTCGTAAGCCTTCTCCAACAGACTCATATACTCGTCCTTGGCACGCTGGAACTCAGTGGGCGTAAAGCCGTACCGCTTCGCACGCAGAGCCTCGCGGTAGATGGCTGCCAGTGCCTGCTGGTCCTGGCCGTCCTTGGGCAGGGCATCCAGCTGGAAAGCATCCTTGGTCTTCGAATACAGGAACACTCCATCGTCAGAAGAAGCCTGTACGAACGGGCAGTCGGCTTTCTGGGCAGCCTCTGCCAGCCGCTGGTCGAGCATGGTCGTCAGCAATGACTTCATGTATTCATACACCATATACGCCATCGTCGACTTCATCTCTTCAGGAGCAGGGTCGTGCTTCATCGACAGGCTGATCATAGAGTACTGCTGCTCCTTGTCTTTCTCTGTGACATAGATAGCCTCAGCATTATCTGGAACCAGCTCATCGACGACCTTGGCGGCATCGGCAGGCACGGTGACGCCTGCCCACAGCTTCTTGATGCAGTTCTCGACACGGTCTACATCGACGTCGCCGACGACGATAATCGCCTGGTTGTCGGGACGATACCACTTCTTATAGTAGTCGCGGAGCACCTGGGGAGGGAAGTTGTCGACAATCTCCATCAGACCTATCGGCATGCGATGGCCGTACTTGGAGTCCGGATAGAGCTTCGGCAGCGCCCTCTGTATCATGCGCTGGGCAGGACCTTCGCCCAGCTGCCACTCCTGATGGATGACTCCACGCTCCTTGTCTATCTCCTTGGCATCAAGAATGAGGCCGTTCGACCAGTCTTTCAGTATCAGTACACACGAGTCGATGGCGGTAGCACGCTTGGTGGGAACGTCACAAATGCGATAGACGGTCTGGTCTATACTGGTGTAGGCATTGAGGTTACTGCCGAACTCCACGCCCAGTGAGCGGGTATACTCCAGGAGTGTCGAGTCGGGATAGTGCTCGGAACCGTTGAAAGCCATGTGCTCCAGGAAGTGAGCCAGACCGCGCTGGTCGTCGTTCTCCTGAATGGAGCCTACACGCTGGGCGATGTAGAAGTTGGCTTTGTGCTCAGGCCAGTTGTTGTAACGGATGTAATAGGTCAGTCCGTTGTCCAGCTTGCCAATGCGTACCGCCGTGTCTACCGGGATGGGCGGCATCTCCATCTGTGCTGAAGCCATGCCGACAATAGCCAGCATGACTAAAACAAAGAATTTTCTTAATGTCATTGTTTCTCTTTTTTGTTAGTATTATGAAGCTTGTAAATTTCTTGCAAAGGTACAAAATATTGCAAAATGGAAATGGAAACGCTGCATTTTTTTTGATGGATAATCGTTTTTTATACGATTCTAAAGGTTTTGCGACATGTTTCGGGGATGATGTTCCAGGATTTCCTGCCGCAAGGTCGTCATGTCGATGTGGGTATATATCTCAGTCGTAGAGATGCTCTCATGACCCAGCATGGCTTGTATGGCACGCAGGTCGGCACCGCCTTCGAGCAGGGCGGTGGCGAAAGAGTGGCGCAGGGTGTGGGGCGAGATGGTCTTCTGGATGCCTGCCAGCGCTGCATACTTCTTGATCATGATGAGGATCATGGTACGTGTCAGGTGGCTGCCACGCCGGTTCAGGAAGACATAGTCTTCTTCGCCAGGCTTGATAACCATCTCGTTGCGGCACGAGAACCAATAGCCCAGCTCGGTGATGGCACGCTCGGAGATGGGGACGAGCCGCTCCTTGGAGCCTTTGCCCATCACCCGCACAAACCGTTCGGAGAGGTACAGGTTGGAGAGCTTGAGGTTGACCAGTTCGGAAACACGCAGACCGCAGGAGAACAACACCTCGATGATGGCACGGTTGCGATGGCCTTCCCATGTACCGCCGACGTCGATGACCGCCTCCAGCTGGTCTACCTCGTCGGGAGAGAGCACTTCGGGCAGGTGGTCGGGCAGCTTCGGAAACTCCAGCAGTTCGGTGGGGTCGTCTTTCAGGAAGCCGTCCATGACCAGAAACCGATAGAACGACCGTATGCCGCTGAGGATGCGTGACTGCGACCGTGCCCCGATGCCCATGTCGACGAGCGTTGCCGAGAAGTGATGCAGGTCTTCCAACTTCACGTCCAGCACATCCTTATGCTCCATGCTCAGGTAGTTTGCCAGCTTGTCCAAGTCACGCATGTACGCCTCTACCGTATGGGCAGAGAATCCACGCCCCAACTTCAGGTAGCGTTGATAGAGTCTTGATACATTCGTTCCGTTTTTCTTGCCCGTTTCCATTTTATTACTTATTTTTGCATACAAATATACAAACATTTCTCCAAACATGAAAATTATCATCATCAACGGACCGAATCTGAACCTGCTCGGAACACGTGAGCCGGGCATCTACGGCAACCGAAACATGGACGACTGCCTGAACGACTTGCGTAAGGCCTTTCCTGACATCGACATCGAATACTTCCAAAGCAACCACGAGGGTGAACTTATCGACAAGATGCAGGAGGTTGGCTTCGCCTACGACGGTATCGTGCTCAACGCCGGTGCCTACACGCATACGTCAGTGGCACTACTCGACTGCATCCGGTCGCTGAAGACACCGGTAGTAGAAGTGCATATAAGTAATGTACACGCGCGGGAAGAGTTCAGAAACCACTCCATGATCTCTGCAGGATGCAAGGGAGTCATCGCCGGTTTCGGACTTGACAGCTACAGACTGGCAATAGAAGCGTTGAAGTTAGATTAGAAGATGATACAGCAAGTAAAACCGACGGATAAGACTCCCCTCCCTTCGGAAGGCATCGGGAGTGGGCTCCTCCCCTATATCCACTCACACTCCGAACCTGAGGGCGACTACCTGTATCGGTTATGGCGTGCCACCAACGTACACTTGCTGCACGGACGCATGGCAAGCGGTCACCTGCAAGGGCGACTGCTGAAGATGTTTGTCGAGATGATACGTCCGCAGTACATCCTCGAAGTAGGCACTTTCAGCGGCTATTCCGCCATCTGCATGGCTGAAGGACTGAAAGAGAACGATGAGTCAGGTGAACCCAATCAGGCATCTGCACCCAAGGTCGTCACGTTTGAAATCAATGACGAACAGGAAGACTTCACGCGTCCGTGGATAGAGAACTCTGCCGTTGCACCATATATCGACTTCCGCATTGGTGATGCCATCAGCGAAGCTCCGAAACTCGGCATCACCTTCGACATGGCATTCATCGACGGAGACAAACGTACCTACGTGGAGACCTACGAGATGGTGCTTTCAGTACTGCGACACGGTGGATTCATCATCGCCGACAATACCCTTTGGGACGGTCATGTCTGCGACCCTGCCTACGACAGAGACCACCAGACACAAGGCATTCGACGCTTCAACGACCATGTGGCTAAAGACCAACGGACGGAGGTGGTCATCCTTCCGCTGCGCGACGGACTCACCATCATCCGGAAGAAATAACCGATGTCGCACAGCAACTCGACAGACAGAACCATGAAACGGACGGGAAAGGAACAAGAAAAATAGGGTTTTTCTTGCTTTTCTAAAAAGTATTACCTATTTTTGCGTTCCACTATTCATATACTTTAAAAGAGATTGAAATGCAAGAGACAAGACAAAACAGAATAGCACGCATGCTGCAAAAGGAACTGGCGGAAATCTTCCAGAGCCAGACGCGCATGATGCACGGTGTGATGGTGAGTGTTACGCGGGCTAAGATATCACCAGACCTCAGCGTGTGCACCGCCTACCTGAGCATATTCCCCAGCGAGAAGGCTGAGGAACTGCTGGGAAACATCCAGAAGAACGAGAAGACCATACGCTACGAACTGGGCAAGCGCATCCGCAACCAGGTACGCATCATTCCCGAACTGCGGTTCTTCATTGACGACTCGCTCGACTATATTGAGCGCATTGATAAACTGTTGAGGAAATGAATTTCCCCTTTTTCATTGCCCGCCGCTACCTCTTCTCAAAGAAGAGCACACACGCCATCAACATCATCAGTGCCATATCTGCCATCGGTGTGGCAGTGGCAACGATGGCTTTGGTCGTAGTGCTGAGTGCTTTCAACGGTTTCAGCGACCTGGTAGCATCGTTCTTCACCGCTTTCGACCCGCAGCTGAAGGTGGTGCCAGTGGCAGGAAAGAGCGTTGCTGCCGACGACCCCGTGCTGCTGAAGGTGAAGGCTATGCCGGAAGTGGAAGTGGCTACGGAGTGTGTTGAAGACATGGCACTTGCCATCTACCAAGACAAGCAGGCAATGGTGAACATCAAGGGTGTGGAAGACAACTTCGACTCGCTGACCAACATCCGAAACATTCTTTATGGAGACGGAAGCTACGAGCTGCATGCTGCCAACCTGCAATACGGCATCATAGGCATACGGCTGGCACAAGACCTCGGAACGGGTGTGAAATGGCAGGACTACCTGCACATCTACGCGCCACAACGTGAGGGACAGATAGACATGACGAATCTGGAAAGCGGCTTCGTCGAAGACTCGCTGGTGTCACCAGGCATCGTCTTCCAGGTGAAACAAGCCAAATACGACAAAGACTATATCATCACCTCTATCGACTTCGCACGCACATTGTTTAACCGGCAGGGCGAACTGAGTGCGCTGGAGTTGCGCATGAAGCCAGATACGGACATCAGCCGCATGAAAGCGAAAGTCCAGGAGGCTGTAGGCGAGAAGTATCGCGTACTGGATCGCTACGAACAGCAGGCTGATACGTTCAAGATTATGCAGATAGAGAAGTTCTTTGCCTACGTCTTCCTCACGTTTATCCTATTGGTGGCTTGCTTCAATATCATCGGTTCGCTCTCCATGCTCATCATCGACAAGAAGGACGACGTGGTGACTCTGCGCAACCTCGGTGCCACCGACAAGCAGATGACGCAGATATTCCTCTTCGAAGGACGTATGATTTCATTTGCAGGAGCAGTCATCGGCATTGGATTGGGCTTGTTGCTATGTTGGCTGCAACAGACCTACGGACTGGTACGCCTCGGTGACAGCAGCGGCAACTTTGTCGTTGATGCCTACCCCATCAGCGTTCATCCCTGGGACATCGTCCTCATCTTCGTCACGGTCATCATCGTGGGATGGCTTGCCGTATGGTATCCCGTCCGTGCCATCAGCAAGAAACTGACGAGACGGGAGCCATAACACTCCCGTGACATACGCCGCAACCAACTATTACTCCAAATCAATGTGCCGTACATTGATTTGTTCGTGCAGGAAGATTTGGGCTGTTTCCTTGAACTTATCCGGATTTTCAGTGGTATAATACTGGCAGTGGCCGCTCTTGGTGAGCTGCCGTTCCATTTCAGGATGGCGCTCCAGATAGCGTTGCAGACTTTCTGCCACATATTCACTCTGCGGCACAATGCGTACGCCTGGCTGAATATACTTGAGGATTTTCGGCATCAGAATGGGATAATGGGTGCAGCCAAGGATGATGGCGTCAATCTCAGGATCGAGGCGCATCAACTGGTCGAGACGCTTCTTTACAAAGTAATCGGCACCCGGAGAGTCGGCTTCATTGTTCTCAATGATAGGCACCCAGAGCGGACAGGCGATGCCGGTGACCTTGATGTCGGGGTACAGTTTCTGAATCTCCAGACGGTAGCTGTCGCTCTTCACCGTTCCTTCCGTTGCCAACAGTCCCACATGGCGGTTTGACGTCAGACTGCCGATGACCTCTGCCGTAGGACGGATGACGCCTAACACACGGCGATCAGGGTCTATCTGAGGCAGGTCACGCTGCTGAATAGAGCGTAAGGCTTTTGCCGATGCGGTGTTACAACCCAAGATGACCAGCCGGCACCCCATGTCGAACAACTTCAAGACTGCCTGCCGTGTGAACTGGTAGACGACTTCAAACGAGCGTGAACCATACGGTGCACGGGCATTATCACCAAGATAGAGATAATCGTAGTCGGGCAGCAACTGACGAATGCCGTGCAAGATGGTCAGTCCGCCATAACCGGAATCAAAAACACCTATAGGACCTTTCATGTATTTTTAATATCACTTGCTACTTGGCACTTGCCAACCGTTGTATCAACACATCTGTAACGTCTTCCCCCTGCGTCTCGTCAACATAAGGCAGCACGTTGTTGTCGGTATTCAAGATGAAGGCATAGCCTTTCTCCCTGCCGAGAACTTTCACCGCTTCAGCCATACGAGCCTTGACTGGTGCCAGCGCATCGCTTTCTGCCTGGGTCAACAGGCGCTTGGCTTCCTTCTTGAAAGCTATACCACGCTCCATCATGTCCTGCAATTCCAGCTGCCGCTTGGTGCGGATGGTCGACGCCAGTGATGCCTGGACATCGAGAAACTCCTCATACTTGGCATTGAACTCCTTCTCGGTACGCTGTGTCTCAGCATCATACTGGGCTTGCAGCTGGGCAAGGTTACGTTGCACCTCAGCATAGTCAGGCATAGACTGCAACACCTTCTCGTAACTGAAACAGCCGAACTTGAACTCCTGCGCATGGACTGCCGCGGCAAGAAGAATAGAAAAAAGAAAGAAAACGGTTCTTTTCATGGAGCTTGATAGCATTGATGTGATAAAATAAAAAACCACGAATACCGTGAAAAAGACACCCTCCTCATCGGGGAGACACGGCATTCGTGGATGACAGGCATATTACTTCAGCTTCGCTTTCACTTCAGCTGTGATATCCTTGCTGATAGCATCGTTGATGAAGAGGGGCTGACCGGCAGCCTTCTCCATGATATAGACATAGCCCCCAGCCTTGGCTACTTCCTCGATAGCCTTACGAACCTTGTCGAGAATAGGACCGAGCTTCTCTTGCTGCAACTTGTTGAATGCAGTCTGGTTGTCCTGAGCCTGCTGCTGAATCTTGGTGTACATATCCTGCAACGTCTTCTCAGTTTCAGCCTTCTTGGTTTCATTCATGGTACTCTTGGTCTTGTCATACTCCTCTGCCTTGCGCTGCAATTCGTCCTGCATAGCCTTGAGATCGTTCTCATAGATCTTGCCTTGTGCTTCCAGCTCACCCTGTATTTTGATGGCTTCCGGAAGAGAAGAAATCAAAGCCTGTGAGTCAAGATGTCCGAACTTCTGTGCGAATGTAGCTACTGGTGCACAGAGCATCAACATTAAAATAATCTTTTTCATTTGTTTGTTGTTTGTTGTTTGTCCTCCTTCGTCAGGAGGTTGGGGCGTGTTTCACCCCGGTTAATATTAAATGTTTATTTTCTTTTTTTTCGTCTTATGCTATAGATTCTATAGATACTATAGATACTATAGATACTATAGAAACGATGACAGTATGCTCAAGAGTTTGCCATCCTTAGTTGCCATAACCGAGTTTCTGCAGCACCTCATTGCTGATGTCCACCTTCGGCGAACCGAAGATGATGCCGGCATTGGCGGCACGGTCTACGACAAGAGAGTAGCCGCGCTGGTCAGAAATGTCCTTTACGGCGTTGTAGATCTCGTCCTGAATAGGAGTCATCAGTGAGGTACGCTTCTTGAAAAGCTCACCCTCCGGACCGAAATACTTGCGTTTGAGTTCGCTGGCTTCCTTCTCCTTCTGCATGATAGCCTCCTGCTTGGCCTTCTTCTGCTCTTGTGACAGGAAGACCACCTCGTTCTGATAGTTCTTATACAAGGTGCTGGCTTCCGTATTGAGCGCCTCCACCTCAGCCTGCCATTTCTTGCTGACCTGATTCAACTGTTCGTTGGCACGCTCATAGGCAGGCACGTTTTTCAGGATATACTCCATGTCAATGAGGGCGAACTTCTGTGCACTTGCCGTCATTGCTGCTACAGCAAAGAGGCATATCATCATTACTTTCTTCATAGTCTTTATCTCCTATGTTTAATTATGTTGCTCTTTCTTTTGACGTTAGCTGTCTTCTTTCGTTTATTTCAAATTGTCAATTGTCAATTGTCAATTATCAATTATCAATTGTCAATTATAACTTAGAACTCCTGTCCCAGTACGAAGTGGAACTGGCTGCCACCGCGTGAACCACTGGAAACCTTGTCGAAGCCATAACCCCAGTCGATACCCATCATACCCACCATTGGCAGGAACAGGCGGACACCGATACCGGCAGAACGCTTCATGTCGAAGGGGTTGAAGTTGCGGATTTCCTGCCAAGCGTTACCCGCCTCCAAGAAGCCCAGTCCGTAAATGGTGGTGTTGCCCAAGAGGAAGGGGTATCTCAACTCCAGTGTGAAGCGGTCGTAGGCGTATGACGGATAGCCGATAGAACCATTCTCATAACCACGCAATCCAATCGTTTCTTCCGAATAGCCGTAGGAATATCCGCTCATGCCGTCACCACCGACATAGAATGTCTCAAACGGCGACTTGTTATGCCTGTTGTATGATCCCAGGATACCCATCTCGACACGTGTCATCAGCACGAAACACTTCTGACCATTGGTGAGAGCAGTAAATGTTCTTGACTTGAACTTCCACTTGTGGTATTCAATCCATCGGTACTTCTCCTGTATCTCCGACTGATAAGTAGGAGAGGTCGCATCCTTAGCCAGGTTAGCATAGTCTTTCTTGTTGAACACCGACCATGGCGGTGTGAGCGTCAGCGACACGCTGAACTCAGAACCGCGACGTGGGAACAGCTGGTTGTCGGTAGAGACACGCGACAGCGAGATGCCCAGGTTGAGGTTGTTGGAAGCACCGTTGGTGATGAGCAGGTAGTTCCAGTTCTTCATCATGTAGCGGGTATAAGACAGATGCATCGACAAGGTGAAGTAGTCATCCGGCCAACGCAGTCGCTTACCCCATCCGATACTACCTCCGAGCACCTGGATATACTTGTCGGGGTCATAGTAGCTTTCCATACTCGACCTTCCCAGCGAACCGACACCACCATAGTAGTTCCAGTAGTTGTTCATGACGGCACTGTTATAGTAGTTGTCCGACACTGATGTCATCTTACTGTAGTTAGCGCTGACACTGAACTGGATGGGTCGCTTTCCGCCGAGCCATCCCGTAGAGTAGGAAGCGTTGTACGACTGGTAGTAACGTCCGTTGGTCTGTACACCGAGCGATACCACCTCACCGTCGCCAATCGGCATGATACCTCTTCGCTCACCCTTCTTCCTGAAGAGGTTGGCCATGGAGAAGTTGTTCAACTTCAGTCCCACACGTCCGATGACGCCCGTCTGTCCCCAACCTAACGAGAACTCTATCTGGTCGTTGGACTTCTGCTTCAGGTTCCAGTTGATGTCTACCGTACCGTCCTCGTAGTTAGGCTTCACGTCGGGGCTGACAGCCTCCGGGTCGAAGTGACCCATGGATGCCAACTCACGTGCGGTACGCGAGAGTGCCTCCTTCGAGAAGAGGTCGCCCGGCTTGGTACGCAGCTCACGGCGCACCACATTCTCATAGATACGTGTGTTTCCGTTGATACGCACGTTGCTGATGTGCGCCTGCTGCCCTTCAAAGATACGCATCTCCAGGTCTATGGAGTCGCCCACGATGTTCACTTCCGTCGGTTGCAGGTTGTAGAACAGGTATCCGTTGTTCCAGTAAGCGTTACCTACGGCATCTTCATCCTCGGTGAGTCGCTTGTTCAGCAGCTTCTGGTTGTAGACGTCACCCTTCTTCATCTCCAGCAACCGGTTCAGCTGGTCGGTGGTATAAACCGTGTTACCGACCCATGTCACGTTGCGCAGGTAGTATTTCTGTCCTTCGTCTATCTTCAGGTATACACCAACGTGCTTGCTGTCGATGTTCCAGACACTGTCTTTCACGATGACGGCATCGCGGTATCCGTATTCGTTGTATTTGTCTATGACGTTCTTCTTGTCTTCTTCCCATCGCTCAGGAGTAAACTTCTTCGACTTCAGGAAGCTGGACAGCTTTCCCGTTTCGTGCAACTTCTTAAATGCTCCGTTCTTGAAGAGGTTACCTTTGAGCTTCTTGTCAGACAGTTTCTCGTTGCCGTCAATGACAATCTTCTTCACCTTGATCTTCTGCTTCTTGTCTACGTCAATGTCCAAGATGACATGGTTGGGGTTGGTGACGTCGTCACGCTGCCGGATAGTAATCTCCGCATTCTTGTAACCCTTGCCTTCAAAGTAGCGCTGAGCCAATGTTCTGGCACGGTCCAACATGTTCGGAGTAATCTGTCCACCCTTGATGATGCCGAGCTTCTGCTCCATGTCCTCCCTCTCGCTCTTCTTCAGGCCGAAGTAGTTGATGGTAGAGACACGAGGACGCAACTTGAGATAGATGTGCAGATAGGCAGAGTCGCCGACGATGGAGTCAGCAGCTATCGACACATCCGAGAACAATCCGTGTTTCCAATAGCGCTTGATGGCTTGTGTTATCTGACTTCCCGGCAACTCTATACGCTGTCCGACAGCCAGTCCAGAGATACTGGTGAGCACATAGTCTTCATATCCCTGCACACCCGACACCGTCAGACCTCCGATGACGACATTGCGCGGAGCGTCTGAATAGCTGATAGAGGGATTGATGATTTTTTCCTGTGCCGCAGACTGCAGGCTTACTCCCATGAGGAGAATGGCCAACAGGCACACCTTATTATATATATAGGAACTTGTCATTCTTCTGTTATTCATTTCTTCGTTGATTCATTCTCGCCATTCTCCGCTTCTACCTGCGCTTCGGTCTTGCCGTACCTACGCTGACGATGCTCATAGCTTTCGATAGCCTTGCGCAGGTCGTCCTCGTTGAAGTCAGGCCAGTAAGTGTCGCAGAAGTAGAGTTCCGAATAGGCAATCTGCCAGAGCAGGTAGTTGCTGATGCGCAACTCGCCGCCGGTCCTTATCAGCAGGTCAGGATCGGGCATGAAGCTGGTCTGCAGGTGCTGGCTGATAAAGTCCTCGGTGATGTCCTCGGCATGCACACCTCCCGCCGCCACGATTTCTTTGACGGTATTCGTGATTTCCCAACGGCTGGAGTAGCTCAACGCCACCACCATCGTCATGGCATCATTGTCCTTGGTATGCTCCTCGGTATCACGCAGTTTCTGCTGCACCTCTTCCGGCAACCGTTTCATGTCGCCGATGACGCGGAAGCGTACATTGTGCTTCATGAAGATTTCGTCTTCAAGTGAGGTGAGCACCAATCCCATGAGGGCGGCAATCTCGTCGGAAGGGCGGTTCCAGTTTTCCGTTGAGAAGGTATAGAGCGTCAGGTATTTCACACCTAAGCGCACACACTCTGCCGTAATGCGCCGCACCGTCTCCACGCCAGCCTGATGACCGTAGCTTCTTGGCTGGTTGCGCTTCGTCGCCCATCGTCCGTTGCCATCCATGATGATGGCGATATGCTGAGGAATCGTACTCATATCTTGTTGTTGTTTTATTCGTCTTGGTTATGACACACCCTACATTTCTGCAAGAAGCTATAGCTGAAGGTGACCATCAGCGTAGAGTAGCACTCCGTGTTCTTGAAGGCTCCCTTGCTGGATATGCCGTAAGGGTCTTTAGCTCCGTCGAGGTCGTCGGACAGGGTGAAGTGCATCGCCCACTCCAGTCCTACGTTCATGCGGGCGCCGACCTTGTATTTCAGTCCGATGCCTATCGGCACGTTTGCCGTAAAGACACTCTTCTTCTCGCTGTCTTTCAGTTTGACATAGGTAGCTCCCAGTCCGCCGAACAAGTAGGGGACGAGCCTCTTGGCACCGCGATACTCCTTACCCGTGCCATAGGGAAGGAAGTTATACTCGAAGGTCATGCCCACGTCCACCACAGGGTTGTCGGCCTGATAGTTGACCATCGCGTAAGGCGGATAGTAGGTCTTGACATCCCTGGAGTTGGCCTTGAGCTTACCGAAGCTCACGTTCAGGCGCATGCTCTTGTAGGTGTCGAAGTTATAGCGCACAATCGCAGCCCCCATGGGTTGCAGGTTCTTGGTGATGTTCTCGTTGAAGTCGCCCAAGTAACCCACAAGTCCACCGCCGGCACCTATCTCCATGCGGTACTCCACATCGTCCTGCGCCTTCATCGGAAGGGCAGCAACCAGAAGCAGGATATAGATAACGGCAGACCTCATCAATTGTGAATTATGAATTGTCAATTGTTAATTGTGAATTGTCAATTATGAATTATGAACTATGAATTAGCCGACTTCCATCCGAGCCGGTTCAGGCGTCCTCTCCATACCTTACCCGTGCGGTCTGCCAGCCAGATGAACTTGTCACCGTCGACGGTAGCGCCGAAAGCACTGCCCGTCTGACTGAATGCCGACGGATAGGCATACTGACTGTTGGTCTTCCAGGTGATGCCACCGTCCAGGCTCAACAGGAAGTAATACTTGCCGGCAGCGTTCATGCCCAAGGCAAGATAGTTGCCATCGTAAGGCAGCACGCTCAGGTTCGACAACTTGGGAGCGGCATAGCGATAGTCGCCCGACAAGTCTATATAGTCCCAGTTAGACGAATACACACCTGCCGGGTCTTCTATCTTCGTCCACACCAGCATGCGCTCATAGCTGGCGTTAGTGCCTGCCAGCACCACACGGCTGTTGTCGGCTGAACCTCTCATGCTGTTCCATGATATCGCTAAGTTCTCTGTCGGGAAGAAAGCCGCACCGTCATTGAAGACTTCCGTCGTCCACGTCCGACCGCCGTCTTCCGACGACAGCAGGTTGCCACCGGTTGAAAGGGCATAGAGCTTGATGGCACTCGCACCCAACAGCTGCTTCACCTGGCTGTCTAACGACAGGGTTTCGGTGAGCTGTCCGTTCTCAAAGGAGTAGAGCATGCCTTCGTCGGCTACAAACATCCTATCGCCGATGACCGCTACGTTCTGCCACGCATTCGGACCAAACTCGCGGATGGCACTCTCGCCGTTGTTGGCAAGATACTTCTTCAGGTCGTAGACCAGCGTGCGGCTTCCGTCTGTGTTCTGTGCCAGGGCGTAGACGTTGTTCAGCGTACCCGCAAGTCGCATTTGCGGTGCCGTTGCCAAGGCAGGAGCCGTCCCCGCCTCAGCCCAGTTGAACTCGTTGCCTTCCTGCTTGTGGACGTTCACCTTGACGGTATAGTCTTTCTCGTTCTCTCCGTTCTGCGAGACGACACGGATGGTAAGCCCCTGCGAGAAGTCGATGGAGTCGCTCGACACGTAATAGTAGAAGTCGCCGCTCTCCGGAGTCTTCAGCCCGATGGTACCGTTGTTCTTGCTGGTAATCGTTGCCAGGATGTGAGAAGCATCACAACCGTAGGGCAGCGAGTCGGGATTGTAAATCTCTCCCTTCAGCTGGTCGATATAGAATTCATACTCTGAGCCTGTGACAGTGGTCTTATACACACTGTCCTTCACGCCCGTTGACTTCCTCACGCCTAAAAGGTAGCGGTTTACGGTTCCCAAAGAGAAACTGGTGATGGCTGCATCACCGTTATATGAGTAGTTGTCGCTGTTACTGTCATGCCTGGAACATGCCGTCAACATCAATGCCATCGAGCACAACATGACAATAGGTATGATCTTTCTTTTCATCAGTCGCTTTTGAATTTTTGCTTGCAAATTTAATCAGAAATCCTTAAATAAAACGCCATTTCCACCTTTTATTATGCAAAATATGGGTTAAAACGGCGTTTTTTAAGTTTTATTCGGATAAATTCTATATCTTTGCAGCATCGTCATGAGCCATCATAATGATATCAACTTATTTATTAACCCATAAAACAACCGACAAAAACATGAAGAAACTGATGATGATTGCAGCGATGTTTGCTGCTTTGACACTGACCTCTTGCGGCAGTAAGGACAACCCGGAAGGTGCACAAAAGATTGCGGAACTGGAGCAAAGCCTCAACGAGTTCCAAGAACTCAAGGACAAGATGGTTAAAGGCGACCTCTCTGCTGCCGTGAAAGCCGAGGCCGTGCTGACCAAGATAGGCACGATAGCCGGTGAGGTCAGCCAGATGGAAGACCAGCTGAGCACGGCTCAGAAGGTGAAGGTTACCGAGATTATCAGCAAGGTTGACAAGATGGCTGAAGAAATGAACCAGGATGCTGAGAAGCTGAATCAGGAAGCTGAAAAGCTGAACCAAGAATAGAAAGGCTTCCGACAACAAGAAGGGCGGCATGATGCGCTATCAAGATGCATCATGCCGCCTTCTTATATGGTTTCAGCCCCTGAGACAGGTCCCGACCCATAACCATCGGGGAACCTATCCCGTCTCCCCTCCCACACGGGAGGGGTCGGGGGTGGGTTATTACAACTGCGGACCAGCAGCTACGAGAGCCTTGCCAGCCTCGTTGCCTTCGTACTTCTTGAAGTTCTTGATGAAGCGTGCGGCCAGGTCCTTAGCCTTCTCGTCCCACTGTGCTGCGTCAGCGTAGGTGTCGCGCGGGTCGAGGATGTTGGTGTCAACGCCTTCAAGCTCTGTCGGAACCTCGAAGTTGAAGTAAGGAATCTTCTTCGTAGGTGCGTTCAGGATGGCACCGCCGAGGATGGCGTCGATGATACCGCGCGTGTCACGGATGGAGATACGCTTGCCGGTACCGTTCCAGCCCGTGTTCACCAGGTATGCCTTGGCACCGCTCTTCTCCATCTTCTTCACCAGTTCCTCTGCATACTTCGTAGGATGCAGCTCCAGGAAGGCCTGTCCGAAGCAAGCCGAGAAGGTAGGAGTAGGCTCGGTGATGCCGCGCTCTGTACCTGCCAGCTTAGCGGTGAAGCCAGAGAGGAAGTAGTACTTGGTCTGCTCCGGCGTCAGGATAGAAACGGGAGGCAGCACTCCGAAGGCATCGGCAGAGAGGAAGATGACGTTCTTAGCCTCCGGTCCGGCGCTCTTGCCGTTCACCTTGGCTACAATCTTCTCGATGTGGTCGATGGGATAGCTTACGCGGGTGTTCTCGGTGACACTCTTGTCGGCGAAGTCAATCTTGCCCTGGGCGTCAACGGTGACGTTCTCCAGCAGCGCATCGCGGCGGATGGCGTTGTAGATGTCGGGTTCGCTCTCCTTGTCCAGGTTGATGACCTTGGCATAGCAGCCGCCTTCGAGGTTGAAGACGCCCTCGTCGTCCCATCCGTGCTCGTCGTCACCGATGAGCAGACGCTTCGGGTCGGTAGAAAGGGTGGTCTTGCCGGTGCCGGAGAGTCCGAAGAAG
>ODAI014524353.1_pt1 | contig 31606 bp, 45 predicted proteins | sample 1539321 | NCBI WGS metagenome assembly ODAI01 (sample SAMN02144231, study PRJEB22623) | gut metagenome | biome: sheep rumen | host: Ovis aries | place: New Zealand
AATATGTATTGGTTTCAAGCCATCGGAATATATCTCCTGGCTTAAAATTAAAATCATACCTTACAGATAAAATTTTATCATCATAATCTTGTTTTAATTTATTAGGATTAATTAAACCAAGGATAGGACGATCTTTCTCTGTCATTTCTAATTTTTTTATGTGCGCGCCTTGGTATGAGTAGCGCACAGCTCGATCCAAAGAACGCAGTTTATCAAAGATCATGCGTTGCTGTTGAATATGTCCACCATTACTTTCTAAATTATTTTTAAGTATCTGGACACCTGATGCAGTTGATATACCAGCAGCTTTCTCGGCCTCAAACTCTTCATCAGTTTGCGGCCAAAGAACACCAAGACGCTTCTTCATTAAATCTAAAGAAGAATTAGTCTTCATATCTTTTTAACTCCTGTAATAGATTAAGGCAATCAAAAATTGTCTTTCTATAAGTAGAAAAATCTACTTCTTCAATTATTAATAACCCTTCAAGCTTATCTTGGATTTGCAAATATTGCGGACTCATGAAGATCTCATGTAAGCCCGCAATCTCTACTACCACTGTATTTAACTGTTTGTTCCAGTCTTCATTATTTTCTTTCATTGGAATACATTTCCAAATTTGATTAGACAAACGTTGAATATTTGTATCAATTACCTCTTTAGGATAATCAATTCCATATTTATTTAGGGGCATTAGGATGTATTAAGATATGCCAATTAGATTGATAAATTCCATTGACATCTTTCTTTCTCCTCTTGTAAAGTCTTTGCATATGAAAAGCATCTCTGCGGGACTCGGTTAAAAGATCTTTTAACTTAGCCATATGGTTCGCTTGGCTAGTCATTTTAAAATCAGCACCAGTATATTTCATTCTTGTCACTTCAATAGAAGTTAATTGACGTTGAACCCATGCTTCTTTCATTAACAAAGCTAAAATGTTTATTTCTTCATACGTTAATCCTTGAATAAATGAAGACCTATCGACTACCGCATACTTAACTCCTTCAATTTCAAGAGTTTCTGTTACAAAATCATCTTCTGTAACTTCGTCAGCGGGAATAGTCGCAGTTGATATATTATAATCTAAACAGACTCTAGGAAACTCGAACCCCGGGATAGACACTGTTAGGAGCCTTTGAAGATCCTTGAGGGTGTCCGCAGGAGTGAGTTCTAGATACATATCATCGGTAACCTTACTCAGAAAGCAATTATAGACATCAGAAAAACTACCAAACTTTTTTTCTTCTGCCATATTTTCACCTTATTCCTTTTTTGATACAACCTTATAATTCGATGTAGTTCTCCGTGTAGGCTCCTGTGTTACTCTACGACGTGGAGCTTCTGTGGCCTGCTTAGGAGTTTCCTCTTCCTTTTCTTTCTGCTGGTTTGCTATTGCTAAATCAACATCAAAACCAGTTTTCTCTTTCAATGCTTGCCTTTTGTTAAGATCAGTTAAAGGTAACTGAACAGAATACATTTTAATTAAATCAATAACTCCTTGAGGAGCAAAGTCTAAAGCATCTAAAAATGCATCAACAGAACCTGAAAGAATTAACTGCTGAATGTCTTCTTCAGACATATCATACTCTATCTCTCTTCTCATTTCAAGTTCGTTTGTAACTTCTTCATCACTATCAAGAATTTGTAAAAAATCCTCTAATAATCTTCTACCTCCGGGCTGGTATGTAAGTTTCTCAAGTTCGCTATAAGGAACCTTTTTTGTTTCTCCCGGTTGAAATGCTCTTCGAAGTCCGGTATCAGGGAATGAATAAACTACCATACTTGAACTTCGATTCTTAATTCTAAACATTGTGTCAGCTGTAATCATATTTATCTCCTTTTTCTCCTAAACAAAAACAAAGGGGAGGGAGATAATTCTCCTCTCCCCTAAAAAGTTTTTATTAATTACGTGTACCGCTAAGACGTCCGTCATAGGTAATAACCTTTCCAGTAACGCCATCAAGATGCCATACATCAAGATCTCCAGCGAGTGAAGTATCGCAATAAGCGCAGATGTTGTTTGTAAGAATGCAACCTACACCAACTTTCTTGTATACCTGCATCTCACGTGAACGATCCTTGTTTGTAAATTCATCAACAAGTGTGCCACCTTCAAAAGCAATCTTAACAGGCTTTGTATCTACTCCACTAGGAAGAATCCAAGCATAGCCAGGATCGATTACTTTACGAGAGTTTGTTTCATCTTCGAAACCTTGCTCAAGAATAACAACATTTGTTCCCTTGTAATTTGCAAGACGACCTTTCTCCCAAAGCTCAGCCTTCATACCTTCTGTATATCTCCAAGCTTCTTGAGGAATCATCTTAACTGCAAATTCATAAGTACAATAGATCGTAGGTGTTCCGTATGCTTTAGCAACAGTAATAAGAGTATCCATTGCTGCTTCATCAAATCCAGGTGCTGCAACTCTATTTGCAGGAGGAAGCTGATTAATAGAAGCTTTAAGAGCCATACCAACTTCTCTATAGATAAGTTCATTAATACCTTCAAGAACGATATTAACAACTTCTGCGAAGTCTACTCTGCCATCAAGGAACTCTTCGAAACCAATCTGAGCAGCTCCACCAACAGCGCTTGTACGTACTTCAAAGCTTTCTTGCTCAGCAGGACCAAGCTTGAATACTTCATAAATACCTGAAAGACCAACTCTTGTGATGAACTGCTTTGCGCGGTTTCTCATATTAAGAGGTCTACGGAATACAGGCTTATCTCCCTGATTGAAAACCTTAACTTCAGCAAACTGCTCGTACTGCTCAAGAACCTTCTTAGGAAGTACTTCGTCAAGAGTTTCAGCGATAAGAGAGAAGATCTCTAACTGATTCTTTCTATATGAGTAATAGTCACCAGCAAGTTCATTTAACTCTTTACGAAGAGTCTCATTCATTGCGGCATAGCTAAGATTCTGATCTCCAAAGCTGTAGGATACAGGAGATGAAGGATCAGCTTTAGCAACTTGTTTCATAAGTGAAATTAAATTTGCTCTATCTAACATTTACTTTATCCCCCTTTCTTTAAGCTATTCTTAATAGCTTAAGTCCTTTCTGTCCATCAGGCATTGTGTAGATTCTTACAACCTTCCATACCATGTCACCAGCGGCAGGAGAAGCTGTACGTGTAAGAATACCCTTACCATTAGCGCCAGCTGCAGGGACAAACTTATCACCGATTGCTACATCAACAATAGGTTCAACAGGCTCACCCTGAGCATCTCTATTGATATAATTTACCATATTAGTTGTGATAATATCACCAATGTTTGTCTTGTAGCATCTAGGAACCATTGAGGTACCAGCAGGCATCTTCTTAGGTCTGTCGATTCCAAGCTTCTTGTAAGGATTATTTGTCCAAGAATAATCATAGATATTCTTTGTATCAGAAGTTACATCGTCATAAGGATAAACAACTGCTACATTTTCAAAAATAACAGGCTCTGTTGCAGATTTTCTTGTCTTATTTGTATAAGTAGTTCCCTTATAAACAAAAGTATAAACAGGAATATCTGCTGCAGATGCTGTTACAGGATATTTGTCACCATCAATAGTAACACTGAAAGTTCCATCAGAATTCTTATCAAGAACTACATTAGTCTTAACAGTTATATCAGCATTACCATAAGCATCAACACCGTTAAGATATCTTGCCTGATATTCTTGCTCAGGTCTCTCATAGTCATAAGGGCTATAAAGTCTTGCCTGATAGTTGTCTTTCTTCATTGCGAATTCGCAATCCCACTGCTTTGTTCCATCGGGATGATCGTAATAAAGTTTAATTTCATTGTAAACAAGAAGCCATTCGCCATCTGCTGCGGTGAAGTTGACTTCTCCTATGCCATTGCCATTTGCAGCATAGTCATATTTTACAAACTGTCCCTGCTCAAGGATATTGATAGAAGGAGCGGCAGGAAGCTGAGCAAAAATCTGGCCAGTAATCTGTCCAGAAAGATGGTTAGGCTCAACCTGACCGTATCCAAACTCTACAAAATCTGCTTGAGACTTAGGAAGTAATTGACTATTTAAAAAGTCTTTAAACATAGTTTGTCTTTTCCTCCTTAATTATTTTAAAGTTTTTGCAGTATCTAAAACAGCTTTAACCCAAGCTGGAGTGTTTGAATTATCTTCAATAACTGCGGCACCTAAATTAAAAGTAAGATTCTGCAGAGGCTCTTTATTTTCTTCGTCAAGAGCAGCAAAATTTACTTTATTACGAACACAAATAACAGATAATTTAGCTTCGATTTCATCTAATGAATAAGAATCAATATTGTTAACAACATCAGCTTTATCTTCATCCGAAAGCATATAGAAAGATTTAATCATATTCTCTTTCTCTACTCTTTCAGCAGAAAGCTTAAATGATCTTAACTGCTCTACTTCTGCATTCAATGTATTGTAATTTGTTTCAAGTTCAGCATATTTAGTCTGCAAATTTGAAAAATCTGTTTGAAGAGAAACATATTCAGGAATTTCTTCAAGAGTATATGCGGGAACGATAGGCTCTGCTGCAGAATTACCTTCAGCTGTTGCCTCACCATTATCCTCTGTCTGACCTTCAGCGCTACCGTCGCCTGTAGCCTCGCCCTCAGACGCCTGGCCCGCAGATTCTCCAGCGTTTTCCTCAATCTGGCCTTCTGTATTAACTTCATTTTCAGAAGCATTAAATTGAGTATTTTCGTCCTGACCTTCTTCTAAAATTTTTGTTTCATCGTTCATGGAGATCTGTGTTCCTCCTTTCAATAAATCTTTAACTTCAGAAATCATTTTAAATAATTCTTTTTTAAAACCATCGTCAAAAGAAAACTGAAATTTAGAAATAGATGCGCCTTCAAAGCAAGGCTCATAATCTTCTCCTAAAATACAGAGTTTCGATATGATGGCTTCATTAATAATGAAAAATTTATATTTTCCATTACTATCTTTTGTCCAATGAGCATCAATAGTATTAGGGTCAAGTTCCATAGACTGATTATTACCTTGAGTAATAACTCGTTGAGCTTCTGGATACTGACCAGTCCAAAGGTAACCTTCGGTCATCAAATACTCGCGCTCATTCTGGCCATCATCTAAAAACTTTTGGAACCAAACTTTAGCTCCTAAATCTACAAAACCATAAGGTCTTGTACCATCCGCCATTTTAAAATTTCCATCTTCAATTTCTATAATTCTATTATGTTCTTCAAAATCTTTCGTTTCTTTATTGTAGTATCCTACAATAGGATTTCCAGGAAGCGTGTTTGCAATTTTACGCGCTGTCTCTTTGGTAATTACACTTTTATTACGATTTGGTTCATCACTAACATAACAAACTTTAATTTGTACTTTAGAAATGAGCGGATTTACAGGAGTAACATTAATGAACTCACATGGGGTATTTAATCTCACACTTGTATGCATTATCGTCCTCCCAGATTACATAGATTCTTTATTGGCTATAGTTTTGTCACTTTTTTCACTATCAGGCTTTTCGGGGCGCCCAGCATCGCCTTTTTCGGTCTGTAGTGTAGTTTTCGAAACTTTAACCGTAGAAGATTCTCCTTCATCTGTTTTATTTTGAGAATTAGAGCTCTTCTTTTGATTACCTTTGTCCAAAATTGTTTCAGCGTTCATAGTAGAACTTAACATTGGAGGAATCATAATTTGAGCTAAGTCTAATACTTCATTCTCAAAGTAAGCAGTATGAATAATTGAACTTTGTGAATGTCCAAGAGCAATCTGAGGTAATATTTTAGAATATCCCATTTGTACTTGCTCTTTATACATTTTTGAAAGTTCTTTGTAATTATATTGAGTAGTTTCTAACATATATAATCTAAAATTATATTTGCTATTTTGTGGAGTCAAAGACTGAACTACTCTATCAAAGAATGAAGTTATCTGTAAAACAAGTTGTTTAACAGTAGCTTCATCATTTAATATTGATTTTTCGAGCGCCAAATTAGTTTCTGTATTAAATAAGTTTCTTGAAATACCCATCGTATTAAATACAGTACGCTCAAATCTTTGTAATGCATCAGTAGAAGTAGTATTAGTATCATCGGCAATTTTTTCTACTTTAACATCAGTAGGAGTAGTAAAAGGTTCTACACCGATAGTCCCAGCTAACATCTCTCTAGCATTCTCATGCAGATCTCTAACTTCATCAACGTCGAATATCAAATCACCATTCTTATCTCTTGGTGCAATTTGAATGAGAATTTTCAAAAGCTTCTGCATTTCTCTCTTGCGGTCCAGGTCTTGAGCCGCATCTAAGTCTAGTATTGCGGGAATAGCATTAATAAAAAATGGCTGTTCGGCATTATTGCCCATTGTGAATTTAACAGTAGAAGCAGGATCTAATACGAACCAGCTACCATCATTCCATTTTATTTGATCCCAAAATCTAGTGCGCTCCGTCGATGGGAACAATGAAGTGGGATCAACTTGCTTATCTGGCTGCGAGAGTTTTCTTTCTTTATAAAGCACATATCCTTTTTGAACATCTTTAGGGAATAATTGAAGAATTTTCATTCTTGTATTAACATCTCTAAAACATTCATCAAAGAAACGCATACTAAACTCAACTACTGGCATGTTACCGGAATTCATTACTGTGCGGCAATAGGCTGGCGGCAACTCCTGAACTACTAATTGATTCTTACTAGGAATAATAAGTCCATAATAAACGCCATATTTAATTACACTTAAAGTCACCTGGCCGCAATATCTTTTAATCTCTGAATTGTCTAAATAAGTTAAAATTTTATTAAAGTTAGTTAAAATCTTCTTCTCACTGGCCGCAGTCGGCTCTTCATAAATTTCTGGTACTACATACCAGTCAAACCTATACATGAAAGCGAAATAATCACAAGCTCTCTGATAGATACCATTTGTACGATAATAAAAATCTGAAATTTCCCTTAATAAAGGATAATCTCTTTCCATGATAGCTTTTAAAACAAAATGTTTATCTCCAAACTGTCTATGGACTCTATTTATTACACCAACGTTTAAAGTGGCATCTTCAACGGTTCGATTAATAAGTCTTAATGAACCATATTCAACAGGTTGAGAGTGAAAGAGATTAAAGCCTTTTTCATGTATAATATTTTGTCTTTCTTCTTGTCGATTTCTCAAGGTCTCTTCCTCCTTAATAACCCGCTTTCTTCAGTATATAATCATAAGTAATTAAATTTACATCTGTATACGGGATTTCAATTAAGGTTATATTATGGAGCGCGCAAAATCTTCTTTTCTTATTATCGTTATACTGCTGTTGATAAAAGCCTCTTTTTCCACCAAACTTGTTACTTGGCTCATAATGCTGCTTACCTTGAAACTCAATGATGAAATCTACATGTCCCTCGTCATCATACACAACAAAGTCGAACCGCAAAGGAGCGCCATTTTCACTATTCAAACCTTTAAAACTTACTTCCATGTCATAATTTAATCCAGACTGCTCTAATATTCCATGAATTTTTCTTTCTCCAAAACTGGCATCCATTAAGTATAACCTCCCTTCCATGTATTTAAAAAAAGAATGAATAAAATTAATTGAGATTACCCAAAAAATTTCCAATCTTTTGCATTAAATTTTTTCTTTTTCTTTTTATTATCTATCTCATGTTTAATATAATATAAACCATAAGCAAAACTAGAAAATTTATCTTTTCGAATACTCTTATTTGCTTGTTCAAGAATAATATTAGCGCCTTCTCTGGCTTCGCGCAAATTTAATGTTTCTTCTCTAAATATAGAAGTTAAGGTAAAAGGTTTTAAGTATTCTGCCCTTTCTTCTGGCGTCATTCCTTGTCCGACTTTAGTACTTAATAATTTCTGTTTTGCAATTCTATCATCAATTAATAATTTAACTTTATTTGATGATAATTGCGCTTGAACATTAGAGAACACTTCAGTATTAATAGCAGGATTAGCTTTAACAATATAAAGTGCATCTAATTGACATTGACCTGTTTTATATTGTTTATAATCTTCAACAAAATTATCATTACCGCATCCACCATAAACTCCAAAATCGGGGTAGGTTTCTCCAGTATCAATATTAATTTGCGGTTTTACTAAATAATCTACAAGACCCATACCTGGACCATTACCATCGATTACCACTCGTTCCGCACCATACTTATAAAAAATTTGTTTTATTGCTATACATTGATCTTCAAAATGAGTATTTTCATAAACATACATATTTACTAAGCTCTTAATTGAAGCTCCTTGCGGTTGCGGCGTTACCTTGAGCACACAAATAACCGTGTAGTCATGCTTACGACCAACATCGACCGCAATAATATATCTACTATCTTTTGTGCTTCGTCCTGAATGTTCATATTCTGGCTGTTTTAAAACACGAGCACGGTCAATCATTTCAGGACTGAAATAAGCGTTTTCGGCGCTACCAGACCAAATAGATTCAAACTCTCGTTCAAAAGAAGCCTCATTAAATGTTCCTTCTTCTTTCTGGTCAGTAATGAAAGTTTTTTGCTGCAAGCCTTCAGCAACGGGAATGCGCCAAGTCCCCCCTAATACAATACATCGATCTGGTTGTGTTACCATACGGACAAGCATACCAATGAGACGCATATAGGGGTATGTTCCCTTGTAGCCTGCTGTAGTGATGTAGACTTGACTCTTGTTGGACTGTTCTTCAGGGTGGGTTGAGCCATCGGCCGCACGTCTAGGAATAGCCATGACAGGAATAATGACTTCACGCAAAACGTCGTCATCAATACCGACACACTCCTCCATGAGACCCCCATTTCGACGCTGTCCACGAGTGCTCTCACGGGCCGCAAGGTTATCAAGAGTAGAACCGTTTTTAAAAACATACTTAACTCTATCTTTACCTTCTTGTGTTTGTCCTCTTGACCAATCTATTTCTTTTTCAAAATTGGGGATTAGATGGCATATCTCCTGCACCTTGTCACGCAGAATGCTAGCGCCCTGCTCTTTGCCACCCGAGGTCACGAACAGGTGAATCCCGGGATATAGAATGCAGCGTATCATCAAAGCCATCACGCTCAAGAAACTCTTACTGAACGCACGAGGACACACCAGATAGACATACTGATATCGCATGATGGCGCGCAAAAATACTCGCTGATAATAAAAGAAATTAAATTGGTTTTCTTTTACTTCTGTATCAAAACCACGAACCATGAAGTCAACAAAAAGATCAGGATACTCTCGCCAAAACGCAATATACTTGCTCATAGTAGGAATAACTGCATCGGCTCTTTCTTCTGAAATACCAATTTTTTTATAACTCGTCAAGTTCAATAAATCGTTCAGCGCCATCGAGCTCTCCCTCCTTTTCTTCTTCTTCATAGTCATAGAAGTCAGAGAAATCATGGTCTGTAATTTCTGCTTCTATATCATCGAACAATGAATCATCATCAATAATTTCAGTTTCATTATTCTTTGCCGCATCTTCATCTTCTTTTGCATTGGCTTTAAGGGCCGCATCCATCATTTCACCTAAATTAGATTCTCCCGCAATTAAGGATTTAGTAAAACGTTGCATATCTTTTAAGGTTATATCTACCTTATCTTTTGGTTGGTCTATATAGTACCTTTCGATATATCCCTTTTTCTCACACATTTCTACTAATTCAGAAATAGAATCAAATGCTTCACCTTTTTCTTTCTTATTCTGGGCCGCAGTAAAGTTTCCGGACTTCATCAAGCTATCATACATCTTAACAGCTTTCTGTGCTCCGTCAATGTCACCGATGTCGAGCAACTGATTCGACTTCAATGACGTTTTGCATGCTAGCTTAAGGGTATCCTCATGACCAGCTCCCTGCACGTCATATGAATCCATCATCTTACGATAAAGCTGCTCAAGCCATATCCATTCATCGGGTCGATAAACTTTACCCCAACGAAGACGCAATTCTCTTCTTTCATCGTCCGTTAAATCAAAAGTATCATCAGGATCTTCTTCGTCACCTAAATCAATTTCAACTTTTACTTGTTCTTCAGAAGTTTTCTTGTTTTTACTACCTTTAGGACGTCCAGGGCCTCTTTTAACAGGAGGAGTAGGATCGTCCTGGTACTCGTCAGTATCAATCTCTACCAAACCCTCATCGGCTAAAATTTTAGGTGGCGGCGGAGCTTTGATTATTGGACGAGGCACATCAACAGTAGGAGTAACTGGATATGCGGCCTGGTCGTTGACGGGATCTTTTTGGCTAGACTCTGCGGTCGTCGTAACGAGGGGCCGCATTGACTTAGAACGTTCATCGAGAAGAGTAGTTATTTCTTGTTCGGAGTAATTGTCGGCTTCAAGTTGCTCACGAATAAGTTTTTCTGTTCTATCTCGAAGAAAGTTAGTATCGGCCCAGCGATAACGACCCCATTGGCCGAGCCGCATTTTCGCAAGGTATCGACCAATAATAGAAAGGCCAGTAGCTTTAGCGGGATCTTGGCAATATTTGGCTAGAAGTTTATCCCATTCTTCGGGAACATAAGGAACATCAGCTTCTTGAAGAATCCAAAGATAAGTATCGGATTTCCAGTTATCTACAAACATCGTCGCGCAATCCTTGCACATATTTAAATGTCCGTCGGGATACTTTTCTAAATTTTGAGATTTATAAAAATCATCAATATTTCGGGTTCGGCCGCAATTAGGACAGAATTTTTTAATTTTTTCTTGTTTTGCTGCCATTAAATTATTTCACCACCTTTTTATTTCTACATTCTTTACAGATGGAATAAAATCCATCTTTACTTGTGTTGTTTTTTGAAAAGTAGTGATTATGAGCTAATTTAATTTGTCCACAGCGAGTGCATTTTTTATATTTGCCCTTCTCGACGGTCAGATAATGCCAGCTGAGAAGATCTTCTTGGGCGCGGGCCGCAAGTAACGCAGGAATTTTATGGCGCCAAAGAATTGAAATGTATTCGAGGGAGTGGCGAATGCCAAAAGTATCAAAAATATCTTTTTGGATTTCTGAGTTTTGATAACCTTTGATTTTATCTTGGACTAGCAGATCGTAAATAGGGAGGGAGTCAGTTATGACTTCTTTGTAAAGGTTATCAAAGTCTTCCATTAGGTACCAGAGATCGCCATCGAATTTTCCGTAACAAGCTCTTTTAAAGTAGTTATAATTACAAAGAATTGCGGAACAGACCTTTTCATTGCAGAGTGACACTCCGGTGGTAGTAATATTGCCATCTTTGTCTATTGTGTAGGATTCGTCAAGAGAAGGGATAGAACGTGAGTGAGTCACATTATGGGCCGTTACTGGTTTGCGGAAGATATCACGTATTGTGTATTGCTCTTGCCGCAATTCAATAATAGTTTGACGAATAACATAAGCGTCACGACCAGTTGCGGTTTTTGCGGCCTGTTCCCAAGCGGCTATGGCGTCGCGCAAGTCTTTAAGGGGCGGGATTTCTTCTAGGTCGCGAGTAGTAATAGGCTCTTTCTTTGGGCGCAACGGAAGCTTTTTGTTTTTGTCGGCCATTAAGTTATAGATACCGTCTTCACCGTTTTCGAGTTTAGAAACAAGTCCTTCGTAAGAAATTTCATGATCGTTTATTACAGATAAATGGTTTTCAGTAAGAACGCTATTTTCCTTTTTCTTTTGTGCTTTGCGCTCTTCCTTTTCTATTGGAACTATTATATAAGTACTAAGTATCTCAAGATATGCATTGGAGGGGTTTGGGTTTTCTTCTAAGATTTTATTAACGAGGTCAATGCGGTCTTGGATATTAGTAAGTGAGTAATCTAATTTAATCATTTTTTACCTCCATTTACTTAAAGTATATCAAAAATTTTGGTCAAAGTCAAATAATTTTGGGAAGAGGGAAAATATTGGGAGGAAAATTGAGGGAAGGTTTGAGACGGGGATATCGGATTTTGGAAAATATTTGGTGGTAGGGTTTGTGAGACCCCGTTCGACTTTGGGGAGATTTTCGGTTTCTCCCGAAAATATACCCCCGCCTATACTCGCTAAAAAATTTTTATCCAAACAATAAATTTTTTTACTGCCCCTAGAAGCAATGATTTTGTGCAATCTGCACAACAAAGCAAGCCCCTATTTGTGCAAAGTGCTAAAATGAAAATTTTTTTGCAAAAAGTGTTGACAAGTCTTTTATTGTATGCTACTATGGGCACAACAAAGGAAACAACAACGAACCACACAAACAAGCCATTGCACTTTTAAAGCGTATGCAAGTAAAAAATTCAAGCTTGTTTAAGTAGAAAAATCTTAAACTATCCGTTCCCTCTACTACTTTTTCAAGTCTTTTAGTAGCATGGATATAGGCGTATAAAACCGCTAAAAAGAGGCACATTGACAATAAAATACTACCGAAATGACCGCCATTATTGCAGGGGCGGACGCGATGACAGGGGATACTATACTCTAGAGCGCAACCTTGCATGACACGTCGCTACCCAAACAAGGGATAAAACAACATAGGATAATATCGGGGAAATACAAGAGTAGTATTGTACTATCATGCGCAATAGGGCGCAAAGATAGCATTTTGACAAATAGTGTCACACAAAAAGAAAAGAGAGGTATAAAACTATGATGACTAGAGAGGATTTTATAAAAGCGTGTGAAAAGTATATCGCACTTAAAGAAGCTATGAGAGAGCTTTACAAGGATAACCGCTTTTTCTGTATCGTAGAGTGCGTTTCGGAAATCCATATCTGTACTAACGATTGGGAAGAAATCGACTTTGATTATATAGCAAGTGTATGTAAAGCCGTTGTCACTTGCAACCCAAATCATACGGACACAACAGGGGAAAAATACTTTTATATTCCGATAAACGGAAAAAATATAAAAGTATTCTCTTTATGGAAAAAACAGCACTAAACCATAAGAGGGGCTTTTAGCCCCTCTTCCACAAAAAGAAAAGGAGAACAAAACATGAAAACTAGTATAATTAACATCGCAGAGTCTTTTAAGAATGTATATTTGGAGAATATCGCAGAGAACGATATCACAACAAAGATATACACTCATGTATACGGTGATACAATGCCAATAATTGAGTATCACATAAAGCTAACAGTGGAGAACGTATACAAGACTTTTGAAGGTATAGCGTCCTTTACAAAAATAGCAAAAGTAAGTTGTGACTATGATAAGGACGAAAACCACTTGACAATAGATAGCATTGATTATTATAGTTGGCAACATGACGATGTCGAAGAGGTGTTCTTTGACATCTACTTTGAATAGACACATAAGAGGGGCAGAAAATGCCCCTCTTCCGTTGCCGAACACATACCACACATACGCGCCTAAACTTTAAGGCTTTTAGAAAATTTTTTGGAGGATAATATAATGAAAATAAAAAAGGTTTATATCAATAATGATACTATCGCACAGCTTTACGGAGACAGAGTTATATTTACTGATAGCGCAGATAATGAATGCGCACATAGCACAACATCCAACGAAGCCTTGAAAATAGCGTTTGAGGCAATAATGGACGATTTTAGAGAGTATGTATTTAATGACGCAGAAGAAATCGAGATAGGCGAGAACGACTATGGCAAGCCGTGTGTCTTCGTAAGTTACTCTTTAAAGAATAACGGTTTCAATGATTGCCACAAAGCACTTAATCTTTTTGAAAAGTATTATGCAGAAGAGCCTAACGTGGAAATTTGTTTAAGTAATAACGATACAATTTATTGTGAATATTACTTAAATACGGAGTTATCTAACCCAGACCGAGGACAGTATATATACGATTTAGGTATTAAATTTAATACCGATTTTTCCGATGAATATTTTGAAGCTGGATATGGCTTTTCCGAGTTAACATTTGAATTATACATTCAATAAACCTTTGGGGCGGATTTTCCGCCCCTACCACTTTAAACAATAGGGGTAATAATATGAAATATGTTTTTATAGTAAGAGATGAATGCGGCGAGGAATACCGCGCACATGGTTCGGATTTTTTAAGCGGTGTATATGATTTTCCCGACTATGACAAGACAGATGAAACAATGAGGGATATTTTTTGCTTATGGCAAATAGCGATGACACAAAAAGCAAATAAGGAAAACAAGGAAATTTTCGGACCCGAAACAAGCGTTTTTCTTATGCCACTTTATAACAATTAATACTTGAGGGGCTGTGTAGCCCCTTCATAATGGAGGATAAAAACATTGGCTATATCAAAAATAAAAATAAGATTGCGTGTGTTTAACGCCACTACTACAGGGTTTTGCCGCTATTGCGGCAGACCCTTTGGCCGCATAGACCTAAACACAATAAATACAATACAATGCCATCATCAAAACGGAAAAACAATGAATTTAAGCCGTGCGTGTGGTTATGGCTTTAATAAGGCTATGGAAGAGTTTATACAGCATGACTGCATATGGTTGCATACAGATTGCCATAAAGCTTTTCATAAGAAGGAAGGGCGCGGCCCTCGTATGGTTAACTAAAAAGTATAATATATCGGGAGGTATAACATGAGTAAAGAAGATTTGGAGGTTAGGCGCGAGCTAGCCGTTTTGAAACAAAAATTAGAATTGTTGCGCAAAAAGAAACAATGGACAACAGAAGATGCAAAAACAGCCTACTTTTTAGATGATGCTATCAAATCTTGTGAATTGTTTATACAATTCTGGGGTTGAGGGGGAGTTTCCCCCCCTCATCTTTTTTTGTTCTGCGGCCCGGTCTATACCGTGCGGTATAGCCGACTGCTGTTATACTGCATGGTATACCTAGCCCGCACTTATACTTATTAGTATAGGCTGAAGCATTGGGCGGCGCGCCAGCGGGCACTTCCTATGCCGGCGCGCCGTATCACTCCTACAGGGCATTATGCACAATTTTTGAGCGCAAATTTTGGTCATTTTGCCTAGGCAAAAAATCCCAAAAAGGGGTTGACAAACGGCGCCGACTGTGCTATACTGGTCTTATCAAAAAGAGAGGACGCCCCAAAGGGGCGAAGGGTAACCACTATGAACAAGGTTTTGGATTTGGAGTTTACAGTAGAAGAACTTAGCATGATCTATAATGCACTCGTCAACACATACGCCCTAGTAGATAACGAAAAGGCTGATGAGATCTGTACCTACATAGAGAACTGCATAAAAGCAGAAGAGCCGGTAGATGAAGATATAGAAGCCCTCTTCGCAGGGTTGTCATAAAACCTCCTGTGGCCCCATCTCGGTGGGGCCTTTCCATTTCAAATAGAGATCCGTTCCAGCTGATTGCGGCCACGCGCCGACGGGCGCAATTACTGTCGGCGCGTGGTATTTCACTTTTGGGCAGGTTGCACAAAAACCGCGAGCGAAGTTTGTGCAATTTGCATATTGACTTCACTCCCGAAATCTGCTATACTGAGGGTACAAAAAACAGAGAGGGCGGTGCAAGGCACCGTAGAGGTAAACAGTATGGTAACCAATATGACTTTTGAACCCAGTGTTAGGGAGTATAACTGCCTTATGCGTGCAGACGCTTGCATAGGCGAACTGTTAGACCGCATGCCGGAGAACTTTTGGGTATTAGACCCCGCGACAGGCGAGTGCATGACCGGAGCAGACATCCGTCGCGCAAGGGGCATATTAACCGGGCTTATGGCTTGGGCAAAGGCACCAGATGAAGCTCTGTGGGAGTTTCACGGGATAAACAAGTAATTTCAGCTGAGAGGGCTAACCGCCCTCTCTCTGTTTTCTCGGGATCTAAGGCCGCGCGCTGACAAGTGCCTTTCGAGTCAGCGCGCGGTATTTGGTATTTGGGCACTCTGCACAAAAGCTCGGCGCGAATTTTATGCACTTTGCCTATTGACCTCGCGCCCGAAACATGGTATACTGTCTGTATCAGAGTTGGAAAGGGGTTTGAAGCACGGTTGCCGTTGGTAGGTTTCAAAGGACTATGGGCGGCGACCGCGAAAAACCCACTGCCACTATAAGGAGAAGGGAGGGAACCCCTACATGATACTTTCAAGCACAGGTGAAGTCATAGAAGTTTTATAAAAAAGTTCTTGACATTTTAAAAATTTTATGTTAAAATAATCTTAACAAAAGTAAAGGAGATTTCAATTATGGATATTATAATTGTATTAATTATATTCTTTTTAGGTGGATTGTTACTTGCGGGCCCGGTTATTCTTATAGCGGATATTGTTTCTCGCACAGACCCCGACAAAGCGCATTATTTCTTCGGTGAAGATATAGACCGCAATGGCAATCCGATTAATGAAGATTTCTAACCTTATTTTGGTTTACCTCTTATCTTTTTGTGAAACCTCGACAAGACGCCAGCCGCGCCTTGTCGAGCGTTTTCAACGACAAGGCGCGGTATTTTACTTTTAGGCAATCTGCACAAATTTTCGGCTCAAATTTTGTGCAATTTTTCGCTTGACTTTTACCCCGAAATCTGCTATACTCTAGTTAACAAATAAAGAAAGAGAGGTAGTCAAAATGACTTACACAGAAATTCAGACAAGGGCAATCGAAAAAATGCGTGACCGCATCGCTAGAGAGTTAGGGCTTGAAAACCCTTATACCGTAAAATTCTTCGCTATATCGGAAGGATTTAAGAAAGACTTAGGCACACTTTTGATAACACTCAGGTTATACTTGACTTTAGCACAAAAGGAAATGGAAGAGGAGGAATAAATCATGGGTAGAATATATGACTTTGATGAGGTTTTTGACTGTTGGACTTTTTTAACAGAGTATGAAATAGCAACGCAGGAAGAGCTTCAGCTAGTGACCGCAATTAACGGCACAAATGTTGAGACAATGGAAGATGTCCTTTATGTGCGGACAGGCTATCACAGCTTTGCACAGTATGTAGAAGAAAATCTCAACGCTATGACAGTAGAAGATGCACTTTTAAGCTTTTAAATAAATTAGGTGCGGCGCTCGGTTCGGGCGTCGCGCCAACTGGCGTTTTTCTGGTTGGCGCGACGTATTTTGTTTTACTAGCAGTTTGCACAAATTTTTCGGCTAAATTTTGTGCAAATTGCTGATGAAAAAAATCCCAAAATTCGCTTGACTTTTTGGGTAGGGTATGCTATACTTAAGTTACAAAAGTTAAGGAGGTCACAAAAATGACATTTACACGCACAGAAGAGTTTTATGTACCCGAGAAGGTAATAAAGAAAATGGTAACTGTTGCCATAGTCTATATTGACGACGGCGTTGAAATCCGAGAGGCTGTATACTCCGCTTACATAAGGTGTCTTAAGGAGTTACCTAACGGCATAAGTGCAGTATACGAAAAGCTTGAAAGAGAGCTTATAGACCGCATAACAGAGTACTTTTGTGAAGCGGCTTTTGGGGAAGATGACGAAGAGGAGGACTAATATGTATTTTGAATTTGAATTAAAAGGAGTACCAATACCCGAGAGAGAAATTGAAGAAGTCATAACATACGTTATTGGCTTTATAGAAGAAAATAATTGTCATAAAGAAGTATATAAAGATAAACATTTAATAGAAACAGCGATTGAAATTGTCGTCACTAATTCTATGGAAGGTTCCGAACTTTATTATTATTATAACCTTATTCAAAAGAAATTTAATAAGGAAGTTTATAAACGAATAATTGAAAAATTAAAGGAGAGAGGGGAGTAACCCCCTCTCTTTGGCCGCGCGCCAACAAGCGTCCTTTATATTGGCGCGCGGTATTTGAGATTTGGGCAGATTTCACAAAAATTTTGACGCATTTTTGTGCAATTTGACTATTGTAATTCATCCCGAAATATGATATACTCTAGTTACAAAGTTGAGGAAAGGACGGCTACAAGGTGGCCGAGAGGGTAACCAAAATGAAGATTGAACACACAGTAGGAATTACAACGGATGTAAGAGAGGCTAATTCTTTAGCACGTGCGGCACAGGCTTTGACGAGTATCATAGCTCTTATGGGCAACCAGCCTTATGACCTGATATCCACACAGACCGGAGAGGTCATAAGCTCAACAGATATCGCAAGCGCATGTAACGTACTTGATGTCCTTTATACACATATCATGTATGAAGCTAAGTTTGAACTTGAGTACACAGAAGAGTAAAGGGGGATAGAAATGAAATTTGAAGTAGTGAGTACTAGAGAATTTTCAGAAGAAGATTTGCAGTGGGCTGTTGAAAGGGCTGCGCACTATGATTGGGAAGATAGAATAGATGTACTTTGTCATTATTGCTATTGGGATATGGTTGATAGAATAAATATGCGCAATCCTTCAGTTATTACAGAAGATTGGGAATGGTGCATTTTTGAAAAAGTCGTAAAAGAAGAAATAAAACGCCGAATAGAACTGCTATAACAGTAAATTAATTTTCAAGCGAGGGCAGGCTTGCCCTCGCGTCGGCATGCGTTTTTATGCCGACGCGAGGTATTCAAACTTTTGTGCAATTTGCATAAAAATCGACCGAATTTTTTGTGCAGATTTTTCTTCCATTTCTTCCCAAAACCGCTTGACATTTTGCGGATTATCTGCTATACTTTAGATACAAGATGAGGAAAGGAGTGCGGAACGCATGGAAGCAATCAAGAGATTTTTTAAGGTGGAAACAAGTTACAAATTTGAATGGAACGACCTGCGGTGTCTTATCACTGTAATAAATGTCATTCTCATAATGATTTTTGGTCTATCCATAGCATGGTTTGGGCTTGCCGTTGCGGTCTTTGGTATCATAAAGGATATAGCGATTGACCGTCACATAAATGGTTTAATAATGCACATAGCGAATGCAATATTGAACATTTATTTTATAATACTTTATATGGGAGGAAACTAAAATGAAAATCGGAATAGCAGTTGAATGTGTATTTTGCGGACAGATACACACAATAGATGTAGAGGGTGCGGACTATGAAAAGTGGATATTTGAAGGTGTGCCCGCACAGAGAGCTTTTCCCTATCTTAAAGCGGAAGAGCGTGAACAGCTTATAAGCCACATTTGCCCCGATTGTTGGAACAGAATGTTTAAGGAAGAAGGTGAGGAAAATGATTAAGACTTTTGAAAAAACATTAAGTGTGCAGATTGATAATACAGTAATACGAGAGATTGTAGAACTGATATTAGAAAATGTCTATGACGAAGATTTACTAGACTATATAAATGACTCTTTAGATGACGAAAGCCGAGAAGCTTTTGGAACAATGATAGAAAATGATGGTTTTGTCAAAGATGAAATTATCGACTATGTTAGAAACGCAATACTTGAAAAGTTTGAAATAGAAAAGGAGTAAAAAATGAATTTAACATTTGGGGATATATGGTTTATCATTGTAATTGGTTTAGTAGTAGCTGTAATTGCTATGTTTGTTTGCGCTTACTTTGAGTTTGACCCAATAGTAATAATTATTAGTGTGATAGTCGGTATTATTATTATCATTGTTGCTATTATCTGTATAAAATGGTATAACACCTCTACCGCATCGGGGCAGAGAAAAGTTAAAGATTTTCAGACAGAAATACAAAACGGACTTAATCGAGAAATCACTATTACAAGTGAAGAGGGTAGAGAAATTTTTCACTATATCGGAAAAGTTGATATTGAGGACAACGATAGATACATACTCTTTGAGAGCGAAAAAGGAGAACGCTATATTATCTACTACGGCGTACAAGATACAGTAATAATTAAAGAGATTTTGGATTGAGAGGGCTTGCGGCCCTCTCGCCTGCGTGGCAAAACCGCACAGGCGAGAGGTATTTGATTTGCTAGCAACCTGCACAATTTTTTGGTCGAAAATTCGAGCATTTTTGTGCAATATTTTTTCCTAAAACTGTTGACATTTAATCCCGCTTGTGTTATTATATAATTGTCCAAAGGAAAGGGACTAAAACAAAAGAAAAGAAAAGGAGAACAAAAAAATGATTAGTAATTTGAATGATGTAAGGAACAAGATTGACAATTTCGCAAAAGTAAAAGAGGCAGTCGCAATCGCTAAAGAAAAGGGATTAAATTGTAATGATTTCACTAGCAAAGAATTTAATGCCATTTTTAAGGGTAATAAGGAAAAGCCCGGCATAATAAGTCTTAAGACTGCAAAGGCTTTGTGGTTTGATAAAGAGAAAAAGTATCTCCGTGATTGGGGTAACTCTAAGAATGAAAAATATTTTGTAGAGCAGATAAGCACAGAAATAAAAACGCTTGAAAAGCCCATTCCAATTACAAGAATAGCGGTTATTGAAAAGGCGACAGGAGAAAAAATTGGTTACTGTGCTAACTTTTGGGGAGATAATCTTCAGCTTATTAAACTACCAGCTAATTGTATGGTTATAAACGATTTCCATAGAGCACGTAATACTGGTATAATCTCTCTTGAAGAAGTAAAAGAAGATTTGACAGAAGTAAAGGTCTACCACTACAAAATGAATACAGACTTTGCAGATTTGGAAGTTCCTAGCAATCTAAAAAAGGAATGCAAAAAGGTAGTGGATAGAGCAAAGAAAAAGTGCGAAGAGCGACTTAAACAGCTCGAAAGATACACAAACCTCATCGAAAACAGTTAACCCTCCTACGTTGAGTGCGGTCACCCCAAGACCGCACTCCCTTTTTTATTTCAGCCGAGCCTTCGCGATGTTCCTTCACGAAGGCTCGGTATTTCGATTTTGTGCAAGTTTACTAAAAAATTTTCCAAATTTTGTGCAATATTTTCTATTGACTTTTTTCCTAAAATCGGTTATAATTTAATTACAAAAGTTGAGAAAGAGAGGATTTAAAAATGAACGAAAAACAGATGTTACTTGCAAACATTCTCGGGGGTTTAAATGACTATATTTGCAATCTTATTGATAATGAAGATATCTATTATGCGTGGATATGCTATTTCCCCGAAGATTGCACAGAAGATGACCTTATGGAAATGGCTGAAGATGAAGCACTGTGTGCGGACTTGATAAAAATGGCAGGAATACTTATTAAAGAAAGCGAGGAAAATTAAAAATGGCTAACATGAACGAAATAAAAGAGGTTATCAAAGAATACTACAATGATGCTTGTTGCGGTATATATGATTGTCAAAATACAGTCGGTGACTCTATGGAAACAATATATTATGATGGTAACGTACAGATTGATATTTGTTATTCTTGGAGCTACTTTGAAGTATTCGGACTTACTGACGACGAGTGGGAGATACTTGTAGAATACTATCACACACTATAAAACTAATGTTAAGGCATGGCTTACGAGCCGTGCCTTTGCGAGTGCCAAGGCCGCAAAGGCACGGTATTTTGATTTTAGGCACTTTGCACAAAAATTTCATCGGAATTTTGTGCAACTTTACTATTGTATTTCTTCCCAAAATCTGCTATACTTTAGTTACAAAGTTGAGGAAAGGAACGACACAAAAAGTCGTAAAGGTAGTAAGAAATGAAAGAACAGTGGCAAGAATTAAAAGAAACTATCATGGAATTGCGTGACAGTAACGGAAAATGCACACAGCAAGAGATATGTCAGTTTCTTATTAATTACATGGAGATACTTGAAAAGCAGATTAAATAAAAAATTGAGGAAAACTCAATAAATAAATAAAAACAAAAGAAAAGGAGAAAACAAAATGGCAAGAGTTGTTGAAACAGAAGTATTGAGAGACGAGGAAAATTATTATGAGGGGTACATGGTTGCGATAGATGCGCCAGACTACGAAACCGCAAAGCGTATGGCTTATGTCAATTATGATTGCTTCAAGCGTACGGAGTTGCCCGCCATTCTCGAAGAGGACATGGAACGCATGATTGAAGAAATCGAGCGCACTATGGAAGATGATGAAGAAGAGGACGAAGAGACAGATGATTATTCAGACGAAGAAGAAGATGATGATTATTTAGACGAAGAAGAAGATGATGATTTCATGTGGTGAGTGCGGCCTGCCCGCACTCCCTTTCTTTTCAGCCGAGCCTTGACGGGCTTTCACCAGTCAAGGCTCGGTATTTTATCTTTTGTGCAGTTTGCACAATTTTGGTCGTGATTTTTTTGTGCAAAATTTTATTTTTTTCTATCCCGAAAACACTTGACATTATTTCCCTTGTATGCTATAATTCTCTTGTAAGGTTAAGGAAGAACCTAAACAAAAAGAAAAAGGAAGGTATTAAAAATGGCTAGAATTTTAGTAAACAAAATCGAAAACGGAGTACAGATAGTTGATGTAAACAAAAACAAAACATATACTTATACAATATATCCGTTTCATTGTGATGGTCAAGCATGGTTTATGAGTCTAATAGCATGGAATGCTGATGTTCCGCGATTAGCATTCACAAAATCAAACATAGAATATGATACCACAGATGAAATTTCTTGTAATAAATATAAGTATATCCAAAATCTTATAAGAATAGTTAAAGCTATTTATGCAATAGGAAATATAAATTGCCACAATAATACTGATTTTGAGACTTATTGCTTATTATTAGAATTGCTTTATAAAAAAGAATATGTAACAAACGTAAGCACAGAAGATTTTTGTCGCCAAATATCACGCATTAACGATGACTTTAATTTAACAAAACCTATGGTTTCAAAAATTGTTGCCTCATTAACAGAAAATGACATTATAAAGGGATATTTATATGATAATTTTCGAGCTTATATTGTTGAAATCAATAATTCAAAATATAAATTAAATCCTTTTTTTGAAAAAACTATTAGCAAAAAAGATTTTTACTCATGTTGTGCAGAATACATAGAAACTTTTATTACTTATCAAAATATTATAGAGCATATTATTAAAAATGAAGTCAAATTTACAGAACAAGTTATAAACATGGGGCAAACAATAGTAGACACGATACCACAGGAATATCGAAGATATATACAAGTAAGTTGTAGAAATATCCGTCAAGATTGGTATGATTTAAACAGCGTTGCAAGAAATAATTTTGGTATTGCTTGTGATATCCGTGATACAATAGTTGCTATAATTCAATTAGCCAAAGATATTAATATTGAATATAATATTAAAAAATTAAAATCTGCAACATATGAGAAATTGCGTGAAGAGTATAACAAGCTTCATAGACAAAAGCAGATACTTGAATATTCAAAAGAACAAGAAAAATTTGTAAGAAATCAAAGTAATATACCTGATTTTGAAAATGAAAATTTTAAACTTTTTATTCCTAAAGATTATATGGATTGCGTTACAGTCGGTGAGACTTTCCACAATTGCTTTGCAGATTATGAATGGCGCAATTACCTCTACAATGGCTATCGTTATGGTATGACAATAATTGATAAAGCCACAAATAAACACATTATTTGTTTGGATGTCAATATAAAGTCTAGAGAGATAGTACAATGGTTAGGTCCTTGCAATCAATCTCTTGGTACACTTTTTGATGACTTAAAAAAGGAACTGCAAATCTTCCTTAAAGCTAATCTTCCTTGACAGGAGTGAGGGGCAACCCTTACTCTTTTCTTTTTGACGGCGCGTCTACAAACGCTTCACTGTAGACGCGCCGTATTCTGATTTTTAGGCATTTTGCACAATTTTTTCTTATAAATTTTGTGCACTTTGTCTATTGTAATTTTCCCAAAAATGATTATAATATTAGATGTAAGGTTGAGAAAGAAATAAAAAGTCGGCTTAAAAAAATTTCAAAATCTTAAAAATTTCTCTTGACAAAAAATAAAAAATGTACTATAATAAAGGTACAAAATAAAGAAAGGAAGGATAACATTATGGCAACAACAACAACAGAAAAGATGACTTACATCACAGCACTTGACTATGCACTTGCGGAAATCGCAAAGGCAGAAACCGAAGAGCCCGAGAAGGCGGAAGAGGTTATCGCAAAGCTTGAACAGCTTAGAGCTTCAATCGCAAAGAAGTCAAACACGGAGCGCAAGCCGACAAAGACACAGCTTGAAAACAAGACTTTGCTTGACAAGGTACTTGCGCGTATGGAACCAGACAAGAAGTATACCATTTCAGAAATGATTAAGGTATTCCCCGAACTTGAAGGAATGTTCCCCTCAAAGGTGAGTGCGGTTCTCAAGCCTGTACTTGACACGCCAAAGGACGGTGCAGTACCCGCGGGCGCACTTATCCACCGTGAAGAGATTAAGGGCAAGGCTTATTTCTCTATCATCGTCACGGAGTAACACGGCAGTCGCCAAGAAGTCCCCTAGCCAATCGGCTAGGGGTTTTGTTTTCGTCTGCGCCTTCACGAGGCAAGCTCGGTGAAGGCGCAGTATTTCATTCTTTGTGCAGTTTGCACAATTTCTCGCTGAATTTTTTGTGCAAAATTTAAAAATATTTTTTCCTAAAAATACTTGACTTTTCCCGCCTTTTCTGTTATACTTTAGTTACAAAGTTAAGGAAACAACCAAACAGAAAGAGAGGGTTTAAAAATGACAAAAACAGTATTTTCAGTTTTAGAGGACAACACAGGAATTAAATGTAGCGTTGAAGGCTATGGAGATTATATAATAACTATATATCCAGCTTTTGAGATAAATAAAACTATCGATTATAACGTAAGAGGTTTAAACTCTTGGGGTAGTGTTTTAACTTTTAATAAAGAATATTATCCGTCAAGAGCAAAAAATCAAACTAAGTTATATAACATTTTTAAAGTGTTATATTCTAGAGCATATCAAAGTCATGGAAGTAACATAAAAGTATATAATTTATTTATGGAATTAGCATTTAAAGACCTTTGTAATAAAGATTTAGAATTATTTACTAGATATTTAAATTCGAGTTTTGATGTATATTTATTACGCGATTTTTCTTTAAAAGAGATTAGCTTGATGATTAACGATGCAAAAGGGAAAAACGCACTTGCATATAGCATAAATAAATTATTGCGTGATTATCGCCGTCAATTCGATTTAGAAAAGACAACAAAAATGTTAGATTTTATAAAATCTCCACTTTTAAAAAAACTTGCTTCAGAACAGTTTACCGAGGTAGACGATTTAAAAAGGTGGTTGCCTGACATTAAAAAGTATTATAAGTTTTTAGTACAAGATATCAAAAAACAGTACCAGACAGAAAAGGCTATAGAGGAATACCGTGTAAAGTTAACTAACACAATACATGAAATAGAAACAACAATGCCTTTATTTGTTAATGATTATTTGGGTATAACTTTAACAACAAAAGTTCGTATACAATATGATATAAATGAATTTATCGAATGTTATGAACGTATAGACGAGCTTTGCGATACTCTTAAAGTAACTAGAAAAACTACTCCGATGACATATGTTGAATTAAAAAGTTATATAAAGATTTTGGAAGATGAATATTCTGCCATAAAATACAAAATTTTTGCAGATAATCAAAAGCAATTAAATGCGGAATGGAGTAATGATAAATACGAAATTATAATTCCATATACCATGAATGATTGTATAGAAATTGGAAATATGTTTCATAATTGTTTTGGTACTATAGAATGGAGAAATTATTTTACTACTGGTGATAGATATGGAGCTTGTGTTGTAGAAAAGGCGACTAAAAAACCTTTAGTATGTTTAGATATTGACAGAGATACTCAAGAGTTAATACAGTATCTCGCGCCAAATAATACTCCTATAATAAGTGATAGTCCCCTTTATCCCGAAGAAATGCGTGAAGAAATACGCAAAGTAATACTTAAAAACATACTTAAATAAAATGCGGCGAGGGTTTTCACCCTCGCCTTTGCGACGCTTCACTGCAAAGGCGAGGAATTTAGTTTTTAGGCAGTTTGCACAAATTTTTCTTGCGATTTTTGTGCATTTTTTCAAAAAATATTTTTCCCAAAACACTTGACAAATTTTATCTTTTCTGTTATACTGTACTTGCAAGGTTGAGGAAAACAGAAGAAAGAGGTGATTAAAATGGCAATTAACTTTGACCTAGACGGAACACTCGCCGACTTGTACGGCGTTGAAGGGTGGCTTGAATACTTGCGCGCATATGACGAAACACCTTATGTCATAGCAAAACCGCTTATAAATCTATCACTTTTAGCACGATATCTTAATAAGTTGCATACAATCGGATATGAAATTAATGTTATATCGTGGCTATCAAAAGCAAGTAATAGCGATTATGACGAAAAGGTGACAAGAGCGAAAGAGAAATGGTTAAAACAGCATTTACCTAGTGTGCAGTGGGATAATATAATCATAGTCGCATACGGCACTCCAAAACACAATTTGTCAAGTGGTATCTTGTTTGATGACGAAAAGCCAAACCGTGACGCATGGGGCAAGGGCGCATATGATGTAACAAATATAATTGAAGTTTTAAAGGGGCTACTTGGCTAGCCCCTCATAAAGAAAAGGAGATTAATAAACATGGGTAAAGATTTGGAAAGTTTAATAAAATATTTAGAAGAAAATTTAAGACCGCAAGAAGCTAGAATGGTAATTGCTAAAACAAGTACTAAAATAATGAATATAATATGCTCTGACTATGATGTTTTGAATTGTACTAAAGACCGTGATGGTCATATTAGTATTTATTCTTTTTCTGAAGATGCAGATTTTCCTTGCATGAAAAATGATGTTTTAATTTTTTGGATAACGTTTCCTGACCTTGAAAATCTCGTCCTCTCTTCTTTTGACTAGCCAGCCTCGCGCTGGCTAGCGTTTTACTTGCCAGCGCGAGGGATTTAGGTTTTGTACAGTTTTCACAAATTTTTAGTCAAAATTTTGTGAAAATTTTTACTTGACATTTTTCCCAAAATTTATTATAATTAAACTACAAAAGATGAAGAAAGGGGAATGACAATGGATGAAAAAAAGATTGCGTCACTTATGAAAAATCTCGATTGCACAAGAGAAGAAGCCATTGAATGTATCATGGAAGATGCAAAGATAGACCGCATGAGTGATAAGGAAGTCAAAGCAGGGTATACAGAAGAAGAGCGCAAGGCTATAAAAGAAGCTACTAAAACAGGTAAAAAGAAAACTGTATACAAATTTGACCGAAAAGCAAGAGAAAAAGAACCTGAAAAAGTAAATGCGCTCAAGGCAATATTTGACAGTATCGCAAAGCTATTTTTCAACTGTAAAATCGTGAATGAGGGACAAGAAATCACATTCACAATAGGTGAAAATGAATACAGCCTAGTTTTAACTAAGCACAGAAAAAAGAAAGGGTGAAAACAATGTATACAACAGAACAGATTAAAAAGGGAATTAAAAAGGTTGAAGAAGTATTCTCAAACGGACACAGAACCGTTATTACTGAAATGCTACTTACTTTTGACGGTATTATCTTTGAAGTAGTGCATGAAAATGCAACTACTACTCGTGTTAAATACAGTCCAGCTTTAGACAGTCTTTACACAGTAGGAAATTGGAAAAAGGAAAAGTAAGTGCGGGCGGCCTTGAGCCGCTCGTTTGCTGCCCTTTCAGAGCAAACGAGCGGAGTTTCATTTTATTGGCAATTTGCATAATTTTTTTCTCAAATTTTGTGCAACTTTTTGAAAAAATTTTTTCCCAAAACTATTGACTTCTGCTACCTTTTGTGCTATACTTTAGATACAAAAGAACGAAAGAAGGGATGAAAATTTTGAAACAGAAACTTTTTGCAATTATCGACACGGAGACTCTAGGCGGTGCGAATGACAATTTTTGTCATGCGTATCATCTAGGCGCGGTATGTATCAACAGAAAAGGTGAGTTGATAGACAATTTTAACGCTATTATACTTGAAAACCTTTTAATGGATTCCGCATATTATGGACAGTATAAGAAAGAGTATTATAGGCAACTCTGTAAAGACGAGGATGTTATAATAGCTTATACTGAAAAAGAGGCTCTTGACTATTTTCAAGATTGGCTTGACGCAAATGAGATAACTACAATTTGTGCATACAATTCAGGTTTCGATTTTGTAAAGACAATAGTCAACCAGATAATAAATCAATATGAATTTATTGATATCCTGTATGCGTTCAAAGATACAATCGCACAGACAAAGGGCTATCAAAAGTATTGTGACGAACATGAGTACTTGACTGCAAGGGGTACCCCTAGAATGACTGCGGAAATTGCTTATCGCTATGTGTCGGGCGATGACGATTTCACAGAAGAGCATACAGCCCTCAGTGATGCGGAAATAGAGTCAGTTATACTTATGGCGGTATGGCGCACGCACAAAAAGTTTACAAGAAATCAGCACTTAATCAGAAACCGTTAAACGCAACGGCTCGCAGAAACTTGCCTGCGGGCCGCTTGCGCCTGCTCTTGAGCAAGCGGCCCGAATTTCCATTATATCACAGCCGCAGAAATTTGTCAAGCAAAAATTTGAGAAAAAATGCACAAAAATTTTTCCCGAATTTTGTGCAATTTGACGATTGTAATTTCTCCGATTGTATGATACAATGTCTTTGCAAGGTTGAGAGAGAGCCAAAGCAAGCGAATAAAAAAAATCAAAAAAAATAAAAAAAGTGCTTGACAAAACTTACAACCTATGCTATAATAAAGGTACAAAAGAACGAAAGAGGTGATTAAACATGAGAGACCCAACCTAAACTAAATAGCAACACGACAACTGAATATAACCCTATAACTATACTATAAAGAAAGAATGAGGATAATAATTATGGAAAACAAAATGACACAGGCAAAAGCCGTAGAGTATGTACTTAATAACGATGCAATCAAGGTTCTTCTTCCCGAAGATGTAAAAGAGCGTCTTGCGTCAATCGTAACCGCACTTGCAAAGAAGAAGAATACACCCAAGAAGCCTACCAAGACCCAGACAGAGAACGCTACTCTGCTCAATGCAATCATAGGTCGCATGGAAGAGGGCAAAAAGTATACCATAACGGAAATGATAAATGTATTTCCCGAGTGTGCAGGACTGTTCCCTTCAAAGATATCGGCTGTCATAAAGTCGGTATGGGATAAGCCCGACAGTGAGGGCAACGTTCCTGTCGGTGCGGTTATTCACCGTGAGGAAATCAAGGGCAAGGCATACTTTAGCCTTATAGCCGACAACGGCGAGAACGAGGGCGAGAGGGAGTGACCCCTCCCCTCCCCAAGGGGGTAATATATGACGATAGATGAAAAGAAAATAGCGTCAATGATGAAAAATCTTGATTGCACACGAGAAGAAGCAATCGAGACTATAAAAGCTGATATGGCAATAGACCGCATGACCGATAAAGAGGTGAAAGCGAGCTATACCGCCGAGGAACGGCAAGCAATCAAAGAGGCTACAAAAACAGGCAAGAAAAAGACCGTATATAAGTTTGACCGCAAGCCAAAAGAGAAAGACCCCGCAAAGGTGGACTTTACAAAACAGTTAATGGAATTGTGTGCCACTATTCCGGGCGTGTCCGACCTAGTAGAGAAGAACCCCGGCAAAGAGATAACTTTCAAGGTCGGTGACCGTGATTACAGTTTATCACTCACACTACACCGACCCCCTAAAGCTAAATAAAACCAATTTGGCAACGCTTTTGACCGAGCGTTGCCAAACGTTTCACTGGCAACGCTCGGCATTCTGTTATTCAGCACTTTGCACAAATTTTTGCCTTATTTTTTATGCAAAATTTCTTGTTGACAAAATCCCAAAAATGCGCTATACTTTAACTATCAAAAGAAAAGAAAAGGAGAAAGCAACACAATGAATTATTTAATTTTAGACACGGAAACGGCAAACGGACTTGACTGCCCTTTGGTATATGACATAGGGTGGATTGTTTTTAATGACGAGGGAACTATACTTGAAACGCGGTCATATGTTGTGGCGGATATATTTCTTAATAAAGAAATGATGACAAGCGCATATTATGAGGATAAAATTGAACAGTATATAACCGATATCGATAACGGCGACAGAGTTATGCGTAAATTCTCTAGTATAAAACGTGAACTTACAAAGACTATGAATAAATATAATATTAAAACTGTCATAGCCCACAATGCAAGATTTGACTATCGCTCTTGTCAAACAACACAGAGATACTTAACAAAAAGTAAGCAAAGATTTTTCTTTCCTTATGATACGTATTTCATAGATACTTTGGAAATGGCAAAGACTACTTATAGACATGATGAAAAATATAATGTCTTTTGTCAAGAAAATGGTTATTGTTATGGTAAAAATAACAATATTCCGAGGTTTACAGCTGAAATTTTAACTAGATACTTTACAGGCAACAATAATTTTAAAGAGTGCCATACGGGCCTTGAGGATTGCATGATTGAAATGGAGATTTTCTTTCACTGCTTGCGAGCAGGCACTAAACCCCACTACTTGTGGGGGAAAATACCAACGGTAACCGAGGAGGGGTAAAACCCCCTCCTTTTCTTTTGCCCGACGGTTTGCGTGCGTTCCTTGCGCAAACCGTCGGTATTCAATTTCGCAGAAGGTTCCCAATTTTTCAGACTATTTGCGCACTTGCCCTCAGAAATCTGTTTTTCCCTAAATCTGCGCGCCTGCGCCTGCTTTTGAGCAGGCGCGCAGTATTCCATTATAACACACCTTTGGCAAAAAGTCAAGCCATTTTTTCAAATTTAATAAAAATTTAATATTTCCCGATTTACCGTACTAAAGTGCCACCCGCTCCGCTCCGCTTCACCGGCCTCTGCCCTCCATAGCGCCGCTATAGCGAGCCCCTAGGCCCCATAGCGCTATTAGCCTTTGCCCCTATAGCGCAAAAATTTTCCTCTCCCCCTCTCAAAAACTTTAATCCCAGAGCCTTATTTTGTTAGCTCTACGGGTAGAAAATCTAGAGAGACAGGTTCTCATACCCCTAGAAAATCGAAATCGATCCTGGCGTTGCAAAAACAATAGAAAATAAGAAGTTTTATGCGGCCCTACACCTCCATAGCGCGCTGTATAAGAGGTACCCGTCGCGCACGTCCTTTTCTAAGAGCAAGAACAAAAGAAAAACAGAAGAAAAAGGAAGAGAGCCCTTCCAAAATTTTAATCCCCAGCTCAACGAATTCATTGCTATTTCTAATGCTTTTTTCTTCTCCTGGGTTCTTGTCCGGCCAACTAAAATTTTTCAGAGCAAGAGAGGCTAAAACTTATTTTTTATAGGTAGGAACAGAAGAAAGAAGTAATAGTAAACTGCGGCCAGCCGCTAAAGAGATCTCTTAAGCCAGCCTTTACACCCTTCATAACGGCCTTGCCGCACCCTCGTCTCTTGTCACTTACTACCCCTCTTACCTAGTAGGAGAAAATTAGTTTTCCTAAAGCTCTTTTAACGATCGTATTATCGTTATTAAAAATGACACCCCCTATTATAATAGCAAAATTTTTTTATAAAATCAAATTTCAGAGACTTCCTCGGCTTTTGTAGCCTGTATTTAACCGCTAGTTGAACTATTTGGTTACTTTTATAGCAAAAACGTGTTCTTGTTCGGGTATAACGAAAAATAAGCTCGGAAAGTAACGAAATTCGCAACAATTTTATTACTTTAAGCTCGTATTTCCGGTCCTGGCCGCAGGTTTTTCTTTTTATTATAGCATAATTTTTTATTTTTGTCAATTTTTGAACGAAAATTCGCATTTTTTGCGATTTTTACGCAGTTTTGGACAAAAAAATTCAATCATATAGAGCCAATTTTACCTATATATAGAAAGAATAGGGCGCGGGGGCATATATATATTATATTATATATATAATATATAATATAATATATAATAATATATATATTATATATATAATA
>ODAI010188061.1_pt1 | contig 31594 bp, 25 predicted proteins | sample 1539321 | NCBI WGS metagenome assembly ODAI01 (sample SAMN02144231, study PRJEB22623) | gut metagenome | biome: sheep rumen | host: Ovis aries | place: New Zealand
AAAATAACAATAAAAGAAAAAAGTAAAATACCAATATTGATAAGAGGCTCAGTTCCTAAAATGATACCAAGTAAAATGATAGGATAATAAGCCTTTGATCCAAGACTCGCCATCGGTACTGATAAGGTCCTAAGCTCGAGAGGCTTATAGCCCTCATTCTTTTGAATAGCATGTCCGCACTCGTGAGCTGCTACAGCAACTGCACTAATAGATGAATTTCCATAGGTGCTTTCAGAAAGATTAAGAGTATTGTCAGCTGGGGAATAGTTATCTGTAAGATCTCCTGCTGCCCTTCTTATCGTAACATCATAAATACCATTTTCATTCAATATCTGCTCTGCTGCATCCTGTGCTAAAAGACAGCTAGAAACGCCTATCTTATCATACTTTTTAAAAACAATCTTAACAAAAAGCGATGCTAAAAGACTGACTATGATTGAAATAATCAGCAAAATATAGGTAAATTCAATCTCCATGTTTCCCTCCTTAAAAAATGTAATAAAGCATAAAAATATATTTCAAAGCTTATGTGATATATAATACAATATTTTATCAAAAAATTCCATATCTTTCTAAACAAATATTGTAAAGATATTCTTCTTTTTTGGAAAAATATATCTACGACCTAAAGGCGATAAGCTCATCTAAAATCTCATAAGGTACCTTAAGATTTCCCTTTCCGCGCCCCATTTCAACACCTTTATTGTTCTTACCGTGAAAATCACTTCCACCAGTTATCAATAAATCGTATTTTTTAGCAAGGGCACGCATATTCTGCTCATCATACCCTCTATTATTAGAGTAAATTGCCTCAATACCGCAAAGCCCGGCCTCCTTTAGGGTGCCTACAAAGGCATCTATCTCAGGTAACTTCATCCTGTATAAAAGAGGATGTGCAAGAACAGCAATTCCGCCCGCTGAACGTATGATATCAATTCCCTCACCAGGCGTAAGGCTCTTTAGCTTAACATAACAGCTGCAGTTATCACCAATATACTTTTGAAAAACTGCCTTTCTATCAGAAACATAGCCCTTTTTGATAATAAGCTCTGCAAAATGCGCCCTGGTAATAATCGCACCGGGAAATTCCTTTTTTAGCTCAGAAAGTTCAATTTCAACGCCTTCCTCCCGGAGCCTCTTACACATTTCCTCATTCCTTATATCTCTTTGGTCTCTTATCTCCTTAAGCCTGTTCACGAAGCCCTCATTTTCAGTATCAACAAAATACCCTAAGATGTGAATATCCCTGTCAGTAGCTGTAGAAAGCTCTAGTGCCGGAATCACCTTTATTATTTCTCTTCCTGCCTCAGAATTGATTCTGAAAGCTTCCTCCTCTGCCTCCTTAAAGCCCTCAACCGTATCATGATCAGTTAGCGCAATAGCAGAGAGCCCAAGCTTTACCGCCATTTTCACATCCTCTGCTGGAGTAAAGGATCCGTCAGAAGCCGTAGAATGGATGTGAAGATCAATTAAACCTCTTTCCATTCCTCTTAACTGAATCTTCTATCAAATACTCTCTTGGTCTTCTTTTCACTTCTTGGAAGACTTCCTGTAGGAACAGGATTTACCTTCATCTTAAGACCAACACGGCTCTTTAGCTTATCATTTATCTGCTCTGCAACGGCTCTATAATCAAGAGCATCCTCGACCTCAACAGAAAGGAAGCATTCATCTCTGCCATTAACGTGATCGATAATAAGCTGATATTCACTAGAAACACCGTCAACTTCACTTAAGACATCGTCAATCTGCTTAGGGAACATATTAACACCCTTAACCTTGAACATGTCATCAGTACGGCCAACAATAGTATCAATTCTTGGATACTCACAGCCACACTTACACTTACCAGGAATAATGCGGCTGATATCATGAGTATTGTAACGGATAAGAGGTGCGCCTTCCTTAACAAGAGTAGTAATTACAATTTCTCCCTGTTCTCCATCAGGAACTGTCTTGCCAGTCTCAGGATCTACAATTTCAATATATACAAAATCATCCCAGTAGTGCATTCCGCACTCATAATCACAGCTGATTCCTATTCCCGGACCGTAGATTTCAGTAAGACCATAGATATCATAGATCTGAATTCCAAGAGTATTCTTGATCTTCTGGCGCATCTTCTCGCCCCAGCGCTCAGAACCGATGACTCCCTTCTTTAAGCAAATCTTGTCCTTTAGTCCTCTCTTTTCAATTTCCTCAGCTAAAACCAGAGCATAGGAAGAGGTTGCAGTAATTACCGTACTCTTAAGGTCCTGCATCATGGAAAGCTGCTTTTCTGTATTGCCAGGTCCAAGTGGAATGGTCATGGCGCCAAGCTTTTCTGCACCAAGCTGAAAGCCGATTCCGGCAGTCCAAAGACCATAGCCAGGAGTAATCTGGATTCTATCCTTATTGGTAATTCCTGCTGTCTCATAGCATCTAGCAAACTGAATTGCCCAGTCATCAACGTCCTTAGCTGTATAAGGAATGATAACCGGAGTACCGGTGGTACCAGAAGAAGAATGAATTCTTACGACATCTTCCTCACTGACAGCCTGAAGTCCAAGTGGATAAGCATTTCTAAGATCAGCCTTAGTAGTAAAAGGAAGCTGCTCAAAATCCTCCTGACTAGTCACCTTATCAACATCAATTCCCTCATACTTCTTTTCATAAAAGCCGCCAGGAAGCTTAGCAAGTCTCTTTACCTCCTCAGTAATTAAAGCCAGCTGTCTTTCATTCATTTTCATAACGCACTCTCCTTTTATCTTTTTAATGACTCGCACATTCAGAGCCTTTAATCACACTCTCTTATCGCAATATTTCAATACAATCTTTTATTACACTCTTTCATAGGCAAGATCAAAGGCCTTCAGATTTAAATCTACGAATTTAGGCTTCACTCTCTCCTTGATTGTCTCCTTCATTTCCTCCGGAGAAATCCCGAGCACACCGCTCTTTACGGCAGCCCCTAGAAGAATAATATTCAGCACCTTGAAAGAACCTACCTCTTTGCAGATTTCATCCGCATCAACAACAATTACCCTAGCGTCAGTTTTCTTTAAATAATCTATCATCACCTCACCAGGATAGGTCTTTCCTGTAAGAGCACCGGTAACCGGCTCTACTGAACGCTTAGTAGTAATGACGGTTCCGCCCTTTTTAAGATAAGGCAGGACTCTTACCGCCTCATTAGGCTCAAAACCGATAATTATATCTGCCATTCCCTTTGGAATAAGTGAGGATGCAACTTCCTTACCGCATCTTACATGGCTTACAACACAGCCACCTCTTTGAGCCATTCCGATGGTCTCAGCAGTCATTGCCATTTCTCCATTTGCCATTGCCGCCTGTGCAATAAGCCTTGAGGCAAGAACTGTACCCTGACCTCCTACACCAGATAACATACAATTAATCATAACAATCCATCCAATCCTTATATGAAAATCTAGACCAAATCTATCAAAATAAAAACCTCAATTATTATACGAGCTTCTTAATGTCGATTGCACCGACAGGACATATCTGCGTGCAAAGACCGCAGCCATTGCACTGAGCCTCATCGATATGAGCTTTTCCGTCCTTGAAATAAAGACCAGGACAGCCGATTTCATTTATGCACTTACGGCATCCAATGCACTTATCCTCATCAATATGAGCCTGCTTATCGCTCCTAAATAAAGAAACGCAAGGGGATTTAAAGATAAGAGCTGAAACTCCCTTAACCGCAGCTGCTTCCTTAACTGCCAATACAGCCTCCTTATGATTCATAGGATCCACCTTTTTAACAAAGCCTACACCAACGCCCTTAAGTACAGCCTCAATGTCCACCTTTTCAGTAATCTCACCCATCATGGTAACACCAGTTCCCGGGTGTGGCTGCTGACCGGTCATGGCAGTAGTTGAATTATCAAGAACGCAGATTACCTCATCAGCCTCATTATATACAGCATTTACAACGCCAGTAATACCAGAAGCAAAGAAGGTCGAATCGCCTATAAAAGCAAAGGTCTTTGTATCAGGAGAAACTCTCTGTATACCCTGAGCTATGGTAATATCTGCGCCCATGCAAAGACAGGTATCAACCATGTCAAGCGGTTTTGCATTACCTAGCGTATAGCAGCCGATATCTCCGCAGAACACTGCCTTCTGCCCCTTCATAGCCTGCTTAACAGCATAGAAGGAAGCTCTGTGAGGACAGCCTGCGCAAAGCACAGGAGGGCGAACCGGAAGGTCAGGTGCCTCTCCTCTATCAGGAAGATCATGCGCAAAAGAAGTCTTTCCGCTCTCTCCGCCGCCAAAATATTTATCTATGACCTCTGAAACAATTTCAGCTGAAAGCTCACCTGCATTAGGAACATCCCCCGTAAGCTTACCGCGAATCTTAACAGCAATACCGAACTTACCAGCAATGTAAGTAAGCTCTGTTTCTATAACAGGATCAAGCTCCTCAAAAACCATTACCTCATCAGCGCTCTTTAAAAGAGAAAGCGCAATATCCTCAGGGAAGGGATGCGGAGTACCCACCTTTAAATAAGAAACGTCTCCAAGCTCATAGCCGGCATCCTTTACCGCCTCAGAAAAATAAGCAAAGCTTACACCTCCTGCAGCAAAGGCAAGTCTTTTATTCTCAGCCTTTTCACTTATATTTAGGGTATTAAAGCGCGACTTACTATTTTCATGGCGGAGCTGTTCATTTCTAGCCTCAATCAGAACATGATTTTTTCTTGTAAGTCCCGGGAAGATGACCCAATTAGGTCCCTTCTTAAAACCACTTATTTCATTACGGTATCTTTCATTATCAATTTCAATGGATTGACAGGCGTGATTTACTCTCGTAGAGGTACGAAGAAAAACAGGTGTCTTATACTTTTCAGAAAGCTCAAAAGCCTCCTGCACCATTTCATAAGCCTCAAGCGGAGTGGCAGGATCAAGAGCTGGAATTTTACTAAATTTAGCAAAATGTCTGGTGTCCTGCTCTGTCTGTGAAGAAATAGGCCCCGGATCATCAGCTACAAGGATTACAAAACCTCCATTAATGCCGACATATTCAAGACTCATAAGTGGATCTGAGGCAACATTTAAACCTACCTGCTTCATAGTAACAAGCACCCTTGCACCAGAATAAGAAGCACCAGCTGCAGCCTCCATGGCAGCCTTTTCATTTACCGACCACTCAACGTAAAGATCCATATCACTAGTTCTATACTTTGCAACTGTTTCTAGAGTTTCAGTAGAAGGTGTACCCGGATAACCAGATACAAACTGGACTCCAGCTCTAATTGCACCAAGGGCAATCGCCTCATTGCCCATTAATAATTTATTCATTTCGCATTCCCCTTAAAAAAAATAAAAAATCAACCACATACAAAGTTATTATACTACAAAGCCTATCAAAATTAAACAACAAATTTTTCACAGGAAAAACGTAAAACACATGCAGAAACAAAAAAACAGCGAAAAAACAACGAAAAAACCGCAGAAGCAAAAAACAGTGAAAAATGGCGAAAAAAAAACCGCAGAAGCAAAAACTTCTGCGGCAATTATATAAATTTTGATTTATTTACATATTAACTAAAGAAAAATCAATCCTTCTTCTTTCCGAAAAGACCCTTCTTTTCATCCTTTGAATCTTCCTTCTCAGAAGACTTTCCGTCATCAACAGCCTGACCTGGCTTTTCAACCTCAACTATATGATTACGCTTCATAGGGATTCTGCAGTTCTTGTTATTACCGAACTCAACAATTATAACCTTATCATCAGGAATATCAATAACTACACCATAAAAACCACCTGATGTAACAACTGCGTCTCCTACCTCGATAGCAGAAACGATTGCATCTAACTGCTTCTGTCTCTTCTGCTCAGGACGGATCATGATAAAATACATCAGAACTAAAATTCCTAATGGTAAAATTAAAGAAATAAGAGAACCGATAGCTCCTGCTCCCTCAGCTGCTGCTACATCTGTCGATGCTGTTAAAACCATGTGCATAATTACCTCCAAAAACTCTTTATTAAGAAAAACTGCTTTATGCATTATCTTATTCACAAAAAGCAAAATCTGCTCATAAGTATAACATAGATAATATTTAATTTCAACTAAAAATATTTTTAGTTTTCCTTCATGCCTCTAGTCATCTGATCAATGAGCTCAGTTTTAAAGCCGTGATACTCATGTCTTTCTATGGCTCCCCTTATTCTCTCCATAAGATGATTATAATAATAAAGATTATGAAGAACTAAAAGTCTCATGCCAAGCATTTCACCGGCCTTTAAAAGATGTCTGATATAGCTTCTTGAAAAGCCGTTCCTGCAAGCCGGACATCCGCACTTTTCATCAATAGTTCTCTCATCCTTTTCATACTTTTGATTATTAAGATTGAGCTTTCCATAATCAGTATAAGCATTTCCATGTCTTCCATTTCTAGATGGATAAACACAGTCAAAGAAATCAACACCCCTCTCAACAGCCTCTAAAATATTTACAGGAGTTCCTACGCCCATAAGATAGGTAGGCTTATTCTGTGGAAGATATGGAACGGTAGACTCAATAATCTGATACATCTGCTCGGCAGTTTCACCAACGGCAAGTCCGCCAAGTGCATAGCCATCAAGATCTAGCTCTGCAATCTTCTTTGCATGCTCTGCTCTTATATCAGGAAGAATGCCGCCCTGATTTATACCAAAAAGAAGCTGCTTAGGATTTACAGTATCAGGAAGAGCATTTAACCTATCATGCTCAGCCTTGCAGCGAAGAAGCCATCTATAAGTCCTATCAACTGACTTTTGAATATAATCTCTATCAAGTGTGCTCCTCGGGCACTCATCAAAGGCCATTGCAATGGTAGATCCAAGATTAGACTGAATCTGCATGCTCTCCTCAGGGCCCATAAAAATCTTTCTTCCATCGATATGGCAATTAAAGCTAACTCCCTCTTCCTTTATATGACGAAGCTTCGCCAAAGAAAACACCTGAAATCCACCTGAATCCGTAAGAATAGGACCATCCCAGTGCATATACTTATGAAGGCCTCCCATCTCCTTGATTGCCTTATCTCCAGGAGTAGAAACATGAAGATGGTACGTATTTGAAAGCTCGACCTGAGTATCAATATTTCTTAAATCAAAAGCATCCACTGCTCCCTTAATGGCACCATTAGTACCAACATTCATGAAAACAGGAGTCTCTATTGTACCGTGGACTGTATGGAGTCTGGCTCTTTTTGCCTTTCCATCAGTAGTAATTATTTCATACATAAAAGTCAAATCCCTTCTATAAAAAACGGCTCAAAAATAATATAAAAGAGCCATCCTCAATTCTTGAAAGAAAAGTATAGCACAAAACAAAAATAAAGTCAAAAAAAGCTTCATCCACCGTTTTTTGTGGACGAAGCTCTATTGGGTACACATAAAAAACTTTAAATTAAGCTGCAAACTTCTGACAAACGTTCATGAACTCATGATTCTCACCATAAGCCTTAACGAAAACAGGAAGTGAGATAAGGCTGAGTACACCAAGGAATGACTTTGCATCAACAATAACCTTGTTGTAAACAACATCGATATCAAAATCACACTTTTCAGCTGCTCTAACAAACTCCTTAACCTGTTCTGGCTGTCTAAAAACTAACTTTGTATTTGCGTTCTCCATTTTTAAATTCCTCCAGTTTAAATCCGCTCCTCAATGCGGGACCTAGCAGCCCAAGTATTCTGCAAGGTCAAATGCTCTAATCCTCTAGTATCTAACCATCTTAGATACCTGTTACATAATTGTCGTTCAAAAACAAATGTATGTAAAACTAAGAAGTAAAGCTCATATCACAGGATCTAAACATTTTAACCTAAATTCCAAATAAAAACATTATCCTGTAACATTTGTTACTGCAACGAAAGCACTTCCCATTTGTAAGTGTTTTCATCGAGAGTAGGGCTTCACTCTCAGTGTTTGCATTATTAAATCATAAAGGAGTTAAAATGTCAAGTAAACCGGTTGCGCTCTGAAAATTGTAAAAAAAAGTATTATTACCGTCATTTCTTACAATTTTAGTGTTTTTTTCGTATGTATTTTCGTGCAACTATTACACTCGCCTGTAAAGCATTAACAGTCAAATAACCCAAATCTTGTACATATTTCACAATAAAAAGTATATTGCAGCATTAAAATTTATACAAAAATTAATATGAAATCGTTTCCAGTTCCAAATGCAAGCGTTTTCAGTTTATTTTTAGCAAGTTTTTGTTAACAAACAAGTTGTTTTTTGCATATTCCCAAGATAAATTTATAAACATTTCACAAACAAAACAGGCAGTACGCTTTATTTTTTGCGTACCGCCCGCCTTTATATTCATCTCCTATTGTAATTAGCACTTCTAGAAATCGTTGCAAAGCGCTCAAAAATATTTGCTTAAAAACTATATGTATTTTTAAGTAAATTTAACTGACTAATATTATTGTACTATTTAAGTAATTTTCGTGAAAAATTGATCTCATACTTCAGATTTTCACATCTAAATTTGGTACTTATAAACTTCTATACTTATAAAAGTCTGAACTTGCAAATCTTACAAAAACAAAACCCACAAATAAATCACTCAGTAACTTCCTCTGTGCTGCTCTCTGTCTCAACCGGCTTTAAATATTCAGAAAAAGCATATACAATTTCTCCATTATACTCAATTTTATCCCAGCCATCAGGACCCTTAGATATTCTAAGGAAAACTTCATTTGTAGAAGCTGTATATATCTTATCTGCATCAGTAGAAGGACCGGAACGGAAATTGAGTGTAGTTGCATTTATATACACCTTATCCTTAGTATAAATATATCCGTCCTCATCTACAGTTCCAATAAGCTCATCTGTGACCTTATCTGATTCTGAAGCAGCTGTGGTCGTAGTTGGCTCAGGTGTAGGCGATGGCTCTGCATCATCAGCGTTTACAACATGCGCATATGCAGTAAGCTCTACTTCACTAAGAAGCGTTGCTGCTGTATCTGCCTTTTTACCTCCGCAGCCCGTCATGCAAAAAACAGTTCCTGCGGTCATAGCCATAAGTGCAAGCTTTTTTATCAGCCCTCTTTTATTCATAGACCTGCTACCTCCATTATCATATCAAATACATTTAAGCTCTAAAAATCCCGCTCTAATTACTTATCATCAAATTAAAAAAAAGTAGATCCATATACATTATAACAGATGATTCAAAAATTTCAACTCTGAAAAAAGCTGACCAGATCTCTAATATTACTAATGCCTATTAATTTCATTCCTCTTGACTTATTATTGGCTGCTTCACCCATCTTTCTTTCGCGGCTCTGCTCGACCTTTTCCTTAATATAGTTCTGCATCGAGCGTGAAGTCTTATCTGCCTCCGGCATGATGCACTGAGAATAACCCATCTTTAAAGCACCTTCAACACGGTCCTTAGCCTGAGTAACCGCACGTACCTCACCGGTAAGTCCTACCTCACCAAAAACAACCACGCCCTTTTCTATAGGCTTGTTGTAATAGCTAGAAAGAATTGCAACCACTATTGCAAGATCTACTGCAGGCTCATTTATCCTAAGACCACCAGCAATATTTATGAACACATCGCAGAAGGAAAGCTTGATTCCAAGCCTCTTTTCTATGACCGCAATAAGAAGACCCACTCTGTTATAATCAGCACCAGTAGAGGTTCTTCTTGGTATATTCATATTTGTCTGTGCAACGAGCGACTGCACCTCAACAAGGATTGTCCTAGTACCCTCAAGGGTTGCAGCGACAATAGAACCCGGCTCATTATCCGGCATTCCTGCAAGCATATATTCCGAAGGATTCTTTACCTCAGCAAGACCAGCACCCTCCATCTCAAATACGCCTATTTCATTAGATCTTCCAAATCTGTTCTTTACGGCCCTTAAAATTCTATAGGAAGCAAAATCGCTTCCTTCAAAATACAGCACCGTATCCACCATATGCTCAAGCACCTTAGGACCAGCAACCGTACCTTCTTTTGTAACATGTCCGATAATGAAAATGGTAATCTCAAGGCTCTTAGCAATGCGCATGAGAGTAGCTGTCGTTTCCCTTACCTGACCTACCGAACCCGGAGCAGAATCAAGTTCTCCTCTGTACATTGTCTGAATCGAATCCACGACAACGACATCCGGCTCTGAATTTTCTATGGCCGATTCGATGATATCAAGGTCTGTCTCTGAAATAATGGAGAGGGGCCCCTTGAACTCACCTAGTCTATCAGCACGGAGCTTTACCTGCTTAAGAGATTCCTCTCCGGAAACATAAAGCACCTTTTTCCCATTGTCAGAAAGCTTGCCGCTCATCTGAAGAAGCAAGGTGGACTTTCCTATTCCAGGGTCTCCGCCAACAAGGACCAGTGAGCCCTTAACGATTCCTCCGCCAAGGACTCTGTCTAGTTCCTCTATTCCAATTTTATCTCTATGCTCCTTAACGCTTACAATATCAGAGAGCTTAACAGGTACATTCCTGGTTAGACCTCCATTTATTGCACCTCGCGCAGAGCTTTTAAGGGATGCCGCACTGCTAACGCCTCTTTTTTTAGACTGAGCCGGAGCTTCAACAAATGAATCCCAAGCCTTACATGCCGGACATTGTCCTAACCATTTAGCAGATTCATAGCCGCATTCCTTACAAAAAAACACTGTCTTATCTTTTAGCATTTTACTACTTTCACATCAACTCCAGCATCAGGATTCTTCATCTCAATGCTAAGTACAAGCTTACCTGAAATATTAGTTGCCATCTTTCCAAGCTTCTCTCCTGAAACAGTAACTTCATACTCTGAGTCAGCTTCAACGCCGAGGGTTATCTGAACATCTTCTCCTGCCTTAACATTAAATTCAATTGTATCACCAATAGCCTTATAATTTTCTACTCTTGAGCCTGGTTCTGATTCATAAGCAAAAATCTCATTCTTTTCAAGTCTGGTAAGTTCATTATATGTCTTAACCTTATACTTTGCTCCATCAAATTCAAAATCAGAAACCTTTTTCTTTTCATTTAATGTAAAATCTCCAAAGGATAAAGTGTCATTTGCGTTCTTCTCAATTAATTCGTAGCTCATATAGCCCTCCATTAATTATTTTTTTTAGTAATTTTTCTGCTTTTCGCAGTCTTTGTGGCAGTATTTCCTGCCTTAGCCTCAATGGCCTTCTTTGCTGCTTTAGGTGCAGCACCTTCCTCGCTCTTTCCCTTTACGGCACGCGCTGCCTTTTTCTTTTCAGCTTCAATTATTACCTTACCGTCCTTAACATCACACTTAACGGTATCTGATGCCTTTATCTTCTCTGCTAAAAGAGCCTCAGCAAGATTATCCTCAAGCTCTGTCTGAATGGCACGCTTAAGAGGTCTTGCACCATATTTCTCATCATATCCCTTATCAGCAAGATAATCCTTCATTGCCTCTGTAATGTCGAGATTTAGATCCATCTGCTCTTTGCAGCGCTTTGATAGCTGAAGAGTAAGTATCTCAACAATCTGACGGATGTCATCCTTATTAAGCTGCTTAAATACAATTATGTCATCGATTCTATTCAGGAATTCAGGCTTGAACATTCTCTTCACCTCATCCATGACATCTGTCTTCATTTTTTCATAATTAGCCTTCTCATCATTTCCGGCACCAAAGCCTAAATGCTTAGGGGAAACAATATTAGAAGCACCCGCATTAGAAGTCAGGATAATGATGGTATTCTTGAAATCCACCTTTCTTCCCTGTGAATCGGTAATATGTCCATCGTCAAGCACCTGAAGAAGAACATTAAATACATCCGGATGAGCCTTTTCAATTTCATCAAAGAGCACTACAGAATAAGGATTTCTCCTTACCTTTTCACTGAGCTGACCACCCTCCTCATAGCCAACATAGCCAGGAGCAGAGCCTATCATCTTAGAAACGCTCTCCTTTTCCATGTACTCAGACATATCAACACGTATCATGGCATTTTCATTGCCGAACATTGCCTGAGCTAGAGCCTTTGAAAGCTCTGTCTTACCCACACCAGTAGGTCCAAGGAATAAGAAAGAACCGATAGGACGCTTAGGATCCTTAAGTCCTGTGCGGCCTCTTCTGATGGCCTTTGCAACAGCAGTTACTGCCTCGGCCTGACTTACAACTCTTTCATGAAGAGTCTCCTCAAGCTTTAACAATCTTGCCTTTTCATCCTCTTTAAGCTTCTTCACCGGAATCTTTGTCCACATTGCAACAACATCGGCAATTTCATTTTCAGTAACTAAAAGCTGAATCTCCTGCTGCTTTTTCTGCTTTTTCTCCACCAGCTCATCAAGTTTTTCCTGAAGTGCTGCTGCCTCTGTCTTGAGCTCAGAAGCTCTCTCGAAGGCCTCACTTGCTATAGCTGCTTCCTTCTGATTATTGACCTCATTGATTTTATCCTTAATTTCCTGCATTTCAGGTGAAGGAACATAAGTCTGAAGCCTTACCTTTGATGCAGCCTCATCCATTACGTCAATAGCCTTATCCGGAAGGAATCTATCATTTATATAACGCGCTGAAAGCTCAACAGCTGCTTTAAGCGCATCATCCGTGATAATAACACGGTGATGATTCTCATATGTCTCACGGAGTCCCTTAAGAATTTCAAAGGTCTCCTCCTTGCTAGGCTCTTCAACCGTAACCGGCTGAAAACGTCTTTCAAGGGCAGCATCCTTTTCAATATGCTTTCTATACTCATCAAGAGTTGTAGCACCGATAACCTGAAGCTCACCTCTAGCAAGGCTAGGCTTTAATATACTTGAAGCATCAAGGCTTCCCTCGGCATTACCAGCTCCTATTATTGTATGAAGCTCATCAATGAAAAGAAGGATATTTCCATCCTGCATTACTTCACTGATACATCTCTTAATTCTCTCCTCAAACTCGCCTCTGTACTTAGAACCAGCAACCATGGCTGAAAGGTCTAAAGTAAGAAGAGTCTTTCCTGCAATTACATCAGGCACATCACCAGAAACAATTTTTTCTGCAAGACCCTCTGCAACAGCAGTCTTACCAACACCAGGCTCTCCGACAAGACAAGGATTATTCTTAGTCCTTCTTGTAAGGATCTGGATCACTCTTTCAATTTCCTTTTCTCTGCCAATGACAGGATCAAGCTTTCCCTCACGAGCATATTCCGTAAGGTTTCTAGAATATTGAGCAAGCATACTGCTGCTTCCCATTCCGGTAGCATTCTTCATAAAAGAGCTGCCAGCCCCGGAATACATGCCGCCCATCCCCGGCTTTTTATTATTAAGCCTTGGATCCATGCCCATTGCTGCACGAAGATCCGTAAAGATCTTATTTACATTGGCATTTAAAGATGTAAGAAGACCATGTGCAGTTGAATCATTCTCCTTAAGCAGAGCTAAAAGAATATGCTCAGTTCCTGCAAGATCAGCTCCCATTTTATTAGCTTCCTTTACAGCATTATCAAGCACTCTTCTAGTCTTTGGAGTAAAGGATTCATCATCCATTACGCCTACATCGCTATCCTTATCCTTAATGAATAATTTAGCCATCTCGATAAGCTTATTGGCTGTAACTCCATTAGCATTCAGAACGCTCTGCGCTGTTCCTGAGGTTTCAGCAAGAGCCATCAAAATATGCTCTGTGCCAACAAAGCCGACTCCAAGCCTTGCAGCTACTGACTTTGAATCATTAATTGCCTGTCTTGCACTGGTCGTATATCTATCGTTATTCATGCTTTCCTTTCTATTTCTACTACTTTATATATTTTTAGGTCCTGCCCCCTTTTTCATAAAGCACTCACGCCCCATGAATTTAGAGAAGCATAGCATATAATCTTATGTGTATATAAATCTAAACAACCTATACCTCTTATATTATACCAATAATTAAGCGATAATTCCACATAGATTTTGTTACTATTTTATGAACAGCACCGACTATTCTAGAATTTCCATTGCACTCATTCTCATATTGAGGTAATTGGCTCTGAAACGGTCTCTCTCGACCTTTCCAAGCTTTCTTCCTGCAATCTCCTGAATGCTTCCCTGTCTTATGGCTACCATCATGCCGTAAATATTCTCATCGTCCCTGAATTTAATAATGTCATTTTCCTGACCTAGCTTTAACTGTGAGAGCATCATGGTAGCATCCTGAGTAGAAAGGCTTTTAGCATATCTTAAAACACCGTAGGAACGGAATATCTTATCTGCTATTTCCTCCCTTGAATTACTGAGGATATATTTCCTGAGCTTATTCTCCTGATCTACTATCTGAAGCACGATCTGAGAAATATTATCCATGATCTCATGTTCAGAAACGCCAAGCGTCCTGGTACTGGTGAGCTGATAAATAAAGCCCTCGCTCTTAGTTCCCTCACCATAGCTTCCTCTTATGGCAATGCCGAACTTACCTACCTCATCAGCAAGCTTTTGAATTCTATTTGCAAGACTGATGCCCGGAAGAAACAAAAGGAAGGAAGCCTTAAGCCCGGTTCCACAATCCGATAGGCTGCTTGTTAGATATCCATATTTATTATCAAAGGAATAATCCCACTTACTGCCGATATAATCATCTATCTTATCCGCAAGTATATACGCATTATCAATTGCACTCCCCGATTTCACGCACTGAATGCGAAGATGATCGTCCTCATTAATCATGATTGAAATACCATCATCCTCTGAAGCAATAAGCCCTGCCGGCATTTTCTTATCTGCAAGGGACTGACTTATGAGATGTCTCTCCATCAGCACCTGTTTTTTCTCATCAGAAAGCGTCTCTACCTCAGTAAAATTCAGCTTCTGCTTGACCTGCGCAGCAATATTATCCTTCTCATCTGCTATCTTTTCTATAAGGTCACCCGCATCTGCATCACCTATCCTGCCTTCAAAATTGAGGCCTGCAAGATTTCTCGCAAGACGAACGCGGCTGCTTATAACAACACTGTCATTTTCACCCGGAATGTCATACCATTTTTCCATACTACCTCCAATTTATTCAGCTTTATTTTTCTTAGCCGCTTTTACCCTGCTCGTACTTTTTTCACTCTTATCAGAGCTATTACCTGCACTCTTAGCCAGCTTTGCAGCGCCCTTTACGCTCTTTTCTGCCTTTTCAGCGCTATTGCCTGCACTCTTAGCCGTCTTTGCAGCGCTCCTTACGCCCTTTTTGCTCTTTTCTGCCTTTTCAGCGCTATTACCTGCACTCTTAGCCGTCTTTGCAGTGCCCTTTATGCTCTTTTTACCAGCTGCCGCCTTTGAAGGCTTTTTCACAGCCTTTTCAGCTTTAATTTCATCTCTTATCCTGGCAGCTTCCTCAAAATCCTCTCTCTCAACGGCCTGCTGCAGTCTAATAGAGAGCATCTCAACATTAGAAAGTTCCTCTGCCTTACCTTCTGCCTTTTCCTTACCTGCCTTTTCAGCAATGTCCTTATAATTCTTAGGATATTTTCCGCAGTGCCTGTCTGTCGCCTGAATGATCTTAATATTCTTTGAAAAGAACGGCTCAAAGGTCTTATAGCAATTAGGGCAGCCAAATTTTCCGGTATCCCTGAATTCCTTAAGAGTCATACCGCATTCACTGCAGCATAGCTCCTCTTTATCTGCATCAACTTTACTTTCAATCTCTGTCTTTCTTTTATCGCCGTTAGAAGCCTTATTTAATTCCTTAGAAATAAGACCTGCCAAAAGGCCGCCTAAAGAAAAGCTTCCATCTGCAAAGGGATTCTTCATGATAGAAGTTCTCTTAGCTGCACATTCCTCGCATAAATACTGCTCTCTCTTTTGTCCATTTATGATTTCAGTATAACAGATCTTAGCATCTCTCATATTACAAACTTCACAAAGCATATCCCCTCCTTCTTAAAACCTACTCCATTTTCTTTTTCATTTTAGTTTCGAGCTCATCATAGAGACTATCCACGATATTCCTAAGATCACCTCTTGTAATACCTCTGCACGAAGCTCTAGCAACAACGTTTCTAAGCTCATTTTTCAGATTCTGGATTTCTGCGCTCTTGTTGCACTCAAGACTTACCACTGCACCGTGACGTCTGTCTAACTTTACGTACCCTTCCTGACGCAATATTCCATATGCCTTATTTACCGTATGCATATTTATTCCTATAGCCTCAGCAAGATCTCTCACCGAAGGAAGACTATCGCCCTCCTTAAGATCATCATTTGCTATAAGGTATATTATCTGGTCACAAAGCTGTACATATATCGCTTCGCTGCTATTAAAATCTATCGATATAAGCATAGGCCACCTCCAAATAATACTAAACCAATAATTGTATTTGTTATATTTATTATATAACACACATCACTTTAAGTCAAGTTAATTATCTATCACGTCTCCTCTTGAATATAAGAACTACAAGTGCTGCTACACATATAATTAAAGCTATGATTAGTGCTGTGATGACCTTCGAAAGACGGCTCACCTTATCTTTTGCCTCAATATCCTCTTTAGTTTCAATATCAGGCTCTCTTACGGCCATGGTAGTAACCGGCTCTGTCTCCTCTGTACTTATTTGAACAGTAGTTTCAGGCACTTGCGTAGTATTTTTTGTAGTCACTTCCTCTACCGGTCTAGTCACTATCTGCGTTCCACTCGTAGTAAACTCAACAGTAGTTGTGGTCACTGGCTCTACATTTTCTTTTTTAACAACGAGCGTAATGGTCCTTCTTACGCCGTTTTCAGCAACCACTGTCACATAAACATAATTTTCTTTTTCATCAAGCGTATCGCTTCCTTCAACGCTCACTCTAGCCGCAGGATCATTTGTAATAGCTGAAATAATAAGTCTTTTGGTATCAGCTCCCACGCTTACATGATATTCATCTACCTCATCCGAGTACTCAGGCTCAAGACTGCCAGGACTTATTTTAAAAGATGAAAGAGTAGTATCGGCACTTCCCTCCGCATTCGGTAAAATATCAAAGGTAAGCACTACCGGCCCGCCAGCTAAAATACTCTCTCCATTATCAAAGGAATACGCGCGGGTGTCCTTTGAAAGCTCTATGGTAGCCTTACCGCTAGCTAGAGCAGTAAAAGAAATAAGAAACTCCTTTTCTAAATAGCCCTGCTGCACCCCTATAAGAGAGAGCTTTAAAAAGCCATCTCCGCCATTGATTCCCTTATCTGCAGACACAAACTGAAGAAGTTCCTCATCATATAAAAGCATTCCCTCAATATCGCCCATTTCAATATCAGAAGATACCGTAAGCAGAATATCTACCTCTTCTCCTTCACGCACTGCCGCCTCCTGCGAATCCACGCTCATTTCGGCTCTCAGTTCTTCTGCCTGCCTCTCACTTTCCGTAGCAAAGGTCTGCTTTAGGTCTATATTTATAAACGAAGTGATAAAAAGCATCGCCATTACCATCAGCTTAATTTTCATATTCATTATTTTTTTCAATTTACAAAAACAACTCATCAATGCCTCTTTTCAAAAAAAGGGCAGCAAGTTCAAATTCCTGCCGCCCTCATATATTTAATTATTTATCATTAATCATTGACGCAAAATATCAATAATTACTGCTTAACAATGTTGATTGTATAGAATCTCGTATTACCATCCTCAGCCGTTACGACAACAGTTACGGTATTAATTCCGCCCTCAATCGTAAACACGCCTGTACCAGCAACCGAAGCCTTCTTAGAAACTGTCGCAGCCTCTACTGAAACTGACTCAACAGTAGAATCTACTATGAGATCAAAGGTCTCGCTTCCGCATACAGTAAAGGTAGGAGTAAGAATAAGCTCATTTCCATTATTATCCTTAACACTTAAAGCAGAAAGATAATTATTAGGATTGCTTACTGCAGCAGGTGCACTTACCTTTTCAGCCGGCATATTATTGTAAACCGGAATAGAGAATACTATAGGTGTCTCCTCCATGCTAAGATATGCTGCTGCAACTCTTCTTCCTTCAGAATAAGGAGCTTCAACATTTGACATATACTGATGTGCATAAGTAGACTTCTGGGTCATGTTGAACTTCTGAAGATAAATAGTATTCTGTCCACGTGCAATGTAAGAATAACCTATGATATAAGCTCCTCCGACAATAGAACGATATCTGTTATTCCAAGGAATAAGAGAATTCGTATTAAGAGTAGCACTTGTACTTCCGCTCTTAGCGTACTTAAGGCCATTAGCAATTGCACCACCGGCAACTGTACTGTTATAAGCACCTATATTATAAAAATTATATAAGCCCTCAAAACCAGCAAAGGTACCAGAAACGCTGTTACTTAAGGTTGTACTTCCAGTTGTGATTTCCTGCTTAGCACGAGAAGCAAGATGATATGGACTTACCTCTGAATAAGCGGCTGCTGCAAGGAAAGCCTTAGCGTAAGACGTAGTAACGGTATTTCCTGCATCATCAATATAATCAAAGGTAGTGTTATACATAGCAGTACCCTTTAAGATATTCTCGATTCCTGCAATATTCTGATATTTTGGATTGTAATCAAGTATCTCGAACTGGAAAATATTATTTTCATCGAGGAAATTACGAGGATCCATATAGTAAGCAACTGCTGCCTTAGAAGCAGTTACCCAGGTACTTCCATCATAAACTATAAAGCTGTCTGTCTTGTAATTATAAGCCCCTGTCTCAAATGACTTCCAGGCATTAGTCCTGGTATTTGAAATGAGATTTCCTCCTGGAAGAGACTCATTATCAAGAGCTGTATTCCAGTCAAGTCCTGTATTAAAAGCCTTGAACACCCATTTAGGATGCTTCTCATGAAGGGCTGTAAGTGCTGCATGATAACTTTCAGGGAAGCCCTGCTCCTTCAGATAGCCTTTAAAATCAGCAATACTCTCTGTATCTTCAACCCCAGTTGAAACTGTGCTATCATAATCAATTACATAATCAGCATTTAAATAACCAGTATATGTTGCCCCGCCCGTAATGTAAAGTATCTTCTGCCAGGTATAGGTACCATCTGAAGTTTTATCTAAAATTGCAAACTTGTCAGATGCATATAAAATAATAGGTGAGCCGGAACTATTCTTAAGAACTGAACTAGAATAAGAAGCTGTCTCCTTTATCGCAAGCATCTCGACACCGTTAAGTCTTCCATACTTAGAACCGCTTGGATACTCCGGGACGGCAGTAGGAGTAGGAGTTGCTGTAGGTGTAGCTGTAGCAACAGGTGTAGGCGTTGAGGTAACTGATAATGCAGGTGTAGGTGTAGGTGTTGCTGTAGCTTCAATAGGAGTTGGCGTTGCTGTAGCTGCAGGAGTAGGAGTTGCTGTTGGAATAGGAGTAGGCTCCGTATCATCAACAATTTCCTTCTTAGCTAATCTAAGCATGTTTGCAAGAGCATAGCCCTCATACTCATTTCCATCAGCTGCCAGAGCCACTATTCCGAACCACTTCTGCTCGCCGTTTTCATCTGTATCAATATTTTCATCAACGGTAACTTCAACAGTTGAACCTGCTGCAATTACCACCTCATCACCATTAGAATCTAAAACAACTGAAGAAGTACTCTCCTCTTCATACATATTAATGGAGCTACTTGCAACGGCATTTACTGTATCTTCAATGTCTAGTGTAACGTAAAGTGCGTAAACATATCCGGTATCTTCACCATCGTTGTAAGAAATATAATACCAGTCTGAACCATCAGTAGCTGAAACCTCTGAAAGAACTACAATGGCATCTCCCTCTCCAAGAGAATCAAGCTTGTCAAAGCTAGTACCAGCATTCTTTCTTACGTTAAGCACAGAAGCACTTACAGTAGCTGCATAGCCAAGATCTGAATACTTTCCGTCCTCTGCGCCTGGTGTAGGAGTAACAACCTCGCCCCCTGTCGGAACAGGCGAAGGAGTCGGTGTAGGTGTTGCAGTAGGCTCGATTTCAGTAATCTCTCTAGAGCCTAAAACATTTATTGATACTGCATTCACATAACCAAAATAATTCTCGCCGCCTTCAGTAAATTTAACTCTATAGTACTTAGTACCCTTAACACTCTGCTCGCTTATTACATATAAGAGCCTTCCCTTCGGAAGAAGAATCGCAGAACCATCCTCATAGGTCAATCTCTTAGTTGCGCTAGCTGTCGTAAAAATCTTAGACTTATTTAAAGTCTTGCCATAGAAGCCTGTCTTAAAGGTAAATCTGACATAATCACTAAGAACATAGCCGCTATAATCAGTTCCATCAACTACAGCTTCTATCTTATACCACTTCTGCTTCTTTCCACCATTTGTCACTGTCTTTTGACCTAGCACGGTAATCTGCTGATTTTTAGTAACAGTAACCTGAACCTCTCCGCTAATCGGAGACTTTCTTATATATAAAGAATTTGCAGTTACCTTTGCTGGAAGAGAACAGGTATAAGTAATAATCTTATCATCCTTTTCCTCTGTAGTAATGGTAGCTGTAAGCTTATCAGATGAAGGCACCTTTGTTGGGGCAGGAGTAGCTGTTGCAGCTCCGGTAGGCTCTGCAGTAGGCTCTAGCGCAGGTGTAACCTCTCCTGCTGCCGGAGTCGGCGTTGCTTCCTTTGCAGGAAGCCCTGTAGGAGTAGGAGTCGCATCTACTATTTTTTCTCCCTTTTCAATATAGGTCGAAAGGCAATATCCCATATAGGTCTTTCCATTAACAGGAACGGAAATCTTATACCATTCTCCGACCTTACCAAGGATAGTAACCTCCTGAGCCTTTTTAAGGACAAGATTTTCACCGCCCACCTGAACAATTCCATAAGTGGTTCCTGCGCCCTTGCGGACATTTAACTCATTAGCAGTAACCTTTCCCTTATATGTAGAAGTCGTTGCAGTCTTCACTGCATTTCCCTTGGAAATATATCTGGAAACACAATAACCTGTATAGGTTGTACCACCTGAAACAACACTGATCTTGTACCACTCGCCGCTAGTTGAAATAATGGTGACCTTCTGATCCTTTTTCAGGACAAGATTCGCTCCATTTGCCTGTACAATATCATAATTAGTTCCAGCGCCTTTACGCACATTAAGTTCATTGGCAGTAACAGTACCTTCATAGGCCGTTGCTGCCTGCGCTACCACGCTAGTTCCGCTGCCCCAAAGATTCACCGGGCCGACAACGCTTCCTGCAGTTAAAGCTGCCGTAAGCGTAAGCATGAAAGTGCACTTATGCGCATAATGAGCTACACGTTTTATCATTCATTACTCCTTTCCTTAAAGTAAAGTCACAAAATCAAAATTGAAACAAAAATTAATCATCGTCTCCTGCGTCACCGCTGATATCCTTACCATCCCAGCAATAAGTACAAAGCTGGCTTGGATCAATACCAACAGAACCGAGCATATCGTCTAATCTGTGGAAACGAAGAGAAGTAAACTTAAGTCTCTGACGAATCTTCTCTATCATTGCTGCATAGCGGTCTGAATCCGGATCACAATATTCATCAAGAATACCTCTCGATACCTTCTCTCCCTCTTCCTCAGCAATAACACTTCTTGCAATAAGCTCCATAGGAGTATTCTCACGTGAGAAATTAAGGAACTTACATCCATACATAATAGGAGGACAAGCTGGTCTGATATGAACCTCCTTAGCACCTGACTCATAAAGGAATTCCGTAGTTTCACGAAGCTGAGTACCTCTAACGATTGAATCGTCAATAAGAAGAAGTCTCTTTCCGTAGATGAGGTCATGTACAGGAATAATCTTCATCTTTGCGATAAGATTACGCTTAGACTGAATTGTTGGCATGAAAGAACGTGGCCAGGTAGGTGTATACTTGATGAATGGACGTGAAAATGGAATTCCAGACTCATTAGCATAACCTACAGCATGCGCTGTACCAGAATCAGGAACACCAGCAACGTTATCAATGTCGAGCGCTCCATCACGCCTTGCAAGTGCAGCACCGCACTCATATCTCATTCTTTCAACGCTGATTCCCTCATAAGAAGCTGAAGGATACCCATAATAAATCCAAAGGAAGGTACAGATCTTCATCTTTGAACCAGGCTTAACAAGAGTAGTTACAGCCTCTGGAGTCATTGCAACAATTTCTCCAGGTCCAAGCTCACGTACAGGAGTATAGCCAAGATTCAAATATGCAAAGCTCTCAAACGCCACGCAATAACCTTCCGGCTTTTTACCCACACAAACAGGAGTACGTCCATACTTATCCCTAGCCGCATAAATGCAGGTAGGAGTAAGCACAATAATAGTCATTGAACCTTGAATAAGCTCCTGGGCGTACTGTATTCCTTCGATGATATTATCCTTTTGATTAATAATTGAAGCGACAAGCTCTGTAATATTGATAGTACCGCCGCTCATTTCAAGGAAATGAGTATTACCATTCTTGAAAATCTTATTAACAATTTCATCAATATTATTTACCTTGCCGACAGTTGTAATGGCATATGTGCCATGATGAGAACGTACAATGAGAGGCTGTGGATCATAATCTGAAATGCATCCGATACCAAGATTACCATGCATTACATTTACATCCTTCTCAAATTTTGTTCTAAATGGTGAATTTTCTATATTATGAATAGCGCGATCAAAGCCGGAACTCCTATCAAAAACTGCCATACCGCCACGTCTTGTACCAAGATGTGAATGATAATCAGTTCCAAAAAATAAATCAAATACGCAATCTTCCTTTGATGCTACAGCAAAAAAGCCGCCCATTTTGTTACATCCTCCAAATTCCTAAATTGATTAGCACCTCCCTTTAGGGCACTACTCTAATATATCATTTTAGCACACTGACCGCCACTTTACAAGTAATTATACAACGAAAATATGAAAAAATAATTAATGTTTTTAGGCAATTTTAGTACAATTGTGTGTCATTAATGGGGCTAAAATTAAAAAAATGCACACCAGGAAACTGATGTGCATTTCTATTCAGAGCAGGGGTAGAGGGATTCGAACCCCCATCAACGGTTTTGGAGACCGGTATCCTACCATTGGACGATGCCCCTATGCATCCTTCAGTAAAACTGAAGGATAAAATTTTGTCAACGCTAAAATAATACAATAAAGAATAACATTTGTCAAGTACTTTTTTATTCTCTGCCATATTTTACAACAGAATCGTACATTTCCTTGCCCCAGGCAAGATCAATTGCTATGTCATCCTTAGCAAGTGCAAGATACCTATCTCCATAAAGGCTGCTTATCTTATCATATTCCTTTTTAGGAAAACCAACTCTTGCAAAAAGCTTGCTGCCTGCAATCATAAGGAATTCATTACTTCCATCTTCCCTATGATTAAAACGAATCTGAGATACGCCTGCTTCCTTGAAAAGCTTGTAGTTATTGTAATACATGACGCTCTTTCCGATTTCAACAGATCTGTCATCAAGGCCGGATTCAAACATCATGATTTTCTCAACTAAAGACTGCTGGCTACCAACAACCCTCATTGTATAGCCCGGAATTTCCTTTGATGAAAGAAGCTTGCAGATATCCTTGAGCTTATTTTCCTCAAAAATCATATAAATCATAATTCTCTTGTCTGGATCGTTATAAAGAAAATCATAATTTACATAAGACTCATTACCACACTTAGGACACTTGCACTTAAAAAGCTCACGGCTTTTAACCTTTGCTGCAAGTTCCGGATCAGTATGAGCATTTACACTTCTAAAAACTTCGAAGTCAATGCTTTCACCGCATTTGCTGCATTTAACTACAGCCTTGTTTGAAATTGCCATCTTAATACCCTCATCTTTCCCCTTTTTTATAGTCAAAAGCCCTTAATTCCTTCTTACAGGCTCATTGCTACCACAATTACCTTACCTTCATCCATAATAAGGCTCATCTTCTCATCATTTTTCTTTAATTCTTCATTAATCAGCACTATTGATACAAAAAATTATGCCATTTCAATAGACTTTTTTATCAAATCATTTATCAAACTTTTTTAAACAATCTCATCATAGATATCCTTGAGTGCTGGATACATCTTCTTCCACTGTCTATACTTCTTCTCATAAAGCTCAACCTCTTCCGGTATCTGCTCTATTGTCTGAGTAACCTTTATAAGCTTAGCTCCTGCCTCTTCAACTGAAGCAAACTTACCGCAGCCTACTGCTGCAAGTATGCAGGCACCAAAGCCCGGGCCTTCCTCACAATTTATCTTATCAACCTTAACATTCATTACATCTGCAAGAATTCTGCACCATTCAGGATTCTTAGCCCCGCCGCCGATAGCACGCACTCTGTCTATCTTAACACCGAGCTCTCTTGCAATTTCAATAGAATCGCGAAGACCAAAGGTAACACCCTCGATAAGAGCCTGGGTCATATCCTGTTTTGTCGTATCCATGCTCATGCCGATAAAGGCACCTCTTGCATTTGGATTATTATGAGGAGTTCTCTCTCCCATGAGATATGGAAGGAAGAATACCTTATTCTTTCCATATTCCTTAACGCCCTTAAGCTCACCGCTATAATCCTTATCATTAACGATGTCATCCATCCACCACTTATTACATGAAGCAGCTGAAAGCATGCATCCAAGGAAATGGTACTTTCCATTTGAATGAGCAAAGGAATGCATTGAATTTGTTGGATCCATTGCAAATTCATCTGTAGAAATAAATACAGTTCCTGAGGTTCCGATAGAAACACTGCACATGCCATTGCTGGTCGTACCAGTTCCTACTGCACCTGCTGCATTATCACCTGCACCAGCTATTACCTTAACGCTAGTTGGAAGACCAAACTCCTCTGAAGCCTTAGCAGAAACATTACCAACTACCTCATAGCTCTCAAATACCTTTGCAAGCTGCTCCTTCTTAATTCCTACAATGTCGATCATCTCATCAGACCACTTGCGGTTCTTTACGTCGTAAAGAAGCATGCCCGAAGCATCAGAAGCATCAGTACAATGAACTCCTGAAAGCTTATAAGCAACATAGTCCTTAGGAAGCATGATCTTAGCTATTTTATCAAAAATTTCAGGCTCATGCTTCTTCACCCATAAAAGCTTAGGTGCAGTAAAGCCTGTAAATGCCATATTTCCAGTTAAAGCAGCGATTTTTTCTCTGCCGATGGTGTTATTTAAATACTCACACTCCTCGCTAGTTCTTCCATCATTCCAAAGAATTGCCGGGCGAAGCACCTTATCATTTTCATCAAGAATTACAAGGCCGTGCATCTGGCCGCCAAAGCTTATACCATCAACATCCTCTACCTTTTCATCCTTAAGAAGCTCTTTTAAACCTTCCTTAATTCCACTGATCCAGTCCTCTGGATTCTGCTCTGACCATCCTGTCTTGGGAAAACTTAAAGGGTAAGACTTTGAAGTGGAATTTCTGATTTCTCCCTCTTCATTCATAAGAACTAACTTTACTGCTGAAGTACCTAAATCAACACCGATATAAAGCATATTATCATTCTCCTTTTTTCTTATTGTCTTCTGAAAATTCATTTAAAACAAAATCACTCTCTAACGGACACTTCATTGAGAAAACACCATCTACGATTCTATGAAGCGTTAAAGCTTCCTCAGTATCCTTTAATTTATAGAGAACCTCCTTACCCTCGCGTCTGCTCTGTATATAGCCTGTCTGCTTTAAAAGCTTAAGGTGATGAGAAACAGCCGGCGCACTCATTTCAACTGCTGCGGCAATATCATTAACGCATTCCTCACTATGGCAAAGAATCCACAAAATTCGCAGCCTTGTGGAATCTGAAAGCTGTGAAAACATCTCTGACGCATCCATGAAATCCTGGATCTTTGGCATAACATCTAAAATATCTTCCGTTGCGTGACCATGGTCATGCGGAATATGGATCTTATGCAGCGCCTTAGATTCTTTTTTCTCTTCCATCACTCCTCCATTTTCCAGATAGCAACTAATGATTTTCAAAATCCAAAAGAGAACTTCTATTTCCCCCAAAAAGAATTAATGCTATCTTATATTTTACATTTTTATTTTCAAATGTCAAGATTTTTTACAAAAAGTTTATTTATTTCAAGGTGGGGGTTATACTTAAATTTCAAAAAATTCCCTTTTCTAGTCCATTACAGGCTTCAGTTCTAAGTCCATTTTTCTAGATTTTTTTCTTTAACCCAAAATCAAGTTAAATGTCTATATACTGAACGCTCTCTAAGAGCTGCACCTTGACCCTATTTCTATTTTTCTCCTGCTGCTCACTGCTAAGCTCCCTAAAGGTATAGCCATTCTTACTTTCACCCTTAGCTCCCTTAATTGTCAGCCCGTCCTGCCATTCTGTATGATAATTCAGGCAAGGCAGAAGATACTTTACATGACCATGCTCTGCAGTTTTTCTAAAATGCACATGACCACTTATAGAAAACTTAACAGCCTCATGTGCTTCAAAAATTTCACCTAGCTTCACCGTTCCAAGGAAAGCATTAAAAAAGCCCCAGCCCTTGTAAGTTTCCGGCACATCAAAATCCTTTATAGGAAGCATATGCGTCATGTATATGATATTATAACCTGATTTTTCAAAATTATGAATGTCTTTTTCTATATTTTTTAACATCTCCTCGCATTTACCCTTATTATCGCACGTCCAGACATTAAAATTTTTATCCTGCCAGGTCCTGCCATCAAGAGACATCTTATCAAGTTCTTCATCGGAATAAATCTTAGAAGCAAAGGAATAATCATACCAGCCTATGTCTCCAAGAATTACATATTTTTTACCCGATACCTCAAACTCATATGACTTTCCGGTAGTAAGGCACCTTGGATCTTCTCTATAATACTCATAAAGCTCATCACTATCTTTATCAGTATTTTTAGCCCACATGTCATGATTTCCAGGAACGTATAATACCTTCGCTCCGCTATCTTTTTCAAGCTTCTCTGCTGCCTTTGATACCAGCTCGCAGCTCTCACATATATCCCCTGCTACAAGAAGGATATCTGTCTTATTTTCACTAACTATCTTACACAGCTCATCAAGCACAGGATAATCCGCATTAATATCAATATGCAGATCCGAAATACAAGCAATACGCATATCTTAGCTCCATACTTTTTATTCTTCAACTATCTCAGTAGACTTATTAACATAATTTACTGCCTGCTTACTTATTTCCACATGCACCTTTGGCATATTTCCGCCGAACTCTCCATCGAGCGACCAATTAAGCTCTTCTAAGCCGGTCTCATCGAGCAGCTCTATATCAACACACTTTACCTTTTTAACAAGAATTGAAGGAGAGCTTAATATGTCTCCTGCAAGAAAGGCATTAGCAGTATCTGTAAGCTCATTTAAATTGGTATGTTTTCTTACCATAACAAGCTCAAATAATCCGTCATCAAGCTGTACGTCCTTACCTGCAAGTCCCTTGATGCCGCCAACAGAATCTGAATTAGCTATCATTCCGAGCAGGAAATCATCTACATACACCTGTTTCTCATCATTATTGCACTTAACTCTCATTCTATAATTCTTAATGGTTGAAAACTTTCCCATGGCATTGACAAGATAGGCCATATGTCCGAATACGTTCTTGAACTGCTGCGGCGTATCATAGGATACCTCGGTAAATGCACCGAAAGCCGCGGTATATACAAACACCTTGTCATTTATATATCCCACATCACAAGGGCTTGCTTCTCCGCTTGCCGCAAGCTTTGCCGCAGAAACAAAATCTAATGGAAGCTTTAAGGTATTTCCAAAATCATTAGTAGAGCCGCACGGAATATAGCCAATAGGCATATCAAGCTTACCTGCAAAGCTCTCTCCAAGCTTTTTCTCTGCACTAAGAACTCCGGTTACTACCTCATCTAAAGTTCCATCACCGCCAGCACAGACAATCCTGTCAATATCCGCACGCATTGAAAAATTCTCCGCAAGCTCTACGGCATCCCCACGTTTAGCAGTTGGCGCCGTAATTACCTCATAGCCTGCGTTTGCAAATTCAACTATGACATCCCCCACCTTTGGGCGAAGTCTCTCACGTCCAGCGTGAGGATTAAAAATAAAAGCAAGTTTCTTCATGTAAACACCCCGTTTGCACCTATATTTTATAAATAAGGGCTTTCTGCATTCAACTAAATGAAAACAGAAAGCCCTGTCACTTCTGAATGATATTTGATTTTATCACAAAATGATTACATAGTCAAACAGACTATTATCATCGTATGTGTCAAGTATTAATTATCAAATTCCTATTTTAATTATTGATGTAGTATTATTTCTTGAATCAAAATCTTTATATCAAACGTTCTTTTTTAATCCTAAGTATTTACTTATAAACATTTCCGCCTTATCTTTTATATAAAAATGTTCTAACTCAAGCCTTTTCGAGACTATAACTTTGAGATCATACAACCACATATTCGTAAGAATTTTCACTATACTCCAGGCTATAAAACATATGATTCCATTTCTTGATTAAAGACATTTTACCAGATAATCTCCATATTCTGTCCCTGCATTGTATTCGATTGCCTTTTCTAATTTTCCTCTGTCAATCCATCCGTTATTGTATGCAATTTCCTCTAAGCAAGCAATGACATTTCCCGTAGTTTCTTCAACCAACCGAACAAAATTCGATGCATTGTTTATGGCGTTGGGCGTCCCTGTATCAATCCAAACAATACCACGTCCACATTTCTGGGTCTCGAGTTTTCCACATTTCATATATTCCTCTAACACAGACGTAATCTCATATTCATTTCGTGCAGATTTTGTTATTCGGTCCGCAAATTGCATTGCTTCCGGTGTCAAGAAATATACTCCTGGAATCGCCCTTCTATTAATTATCTCACTACTTTTTTCAATTATTTTTTTCGGATTATTATCTTCGTCATACAAAATCGTTCCAAACTGCGTCGGATCGGAAACCAGCGTTTCAAAAACAAATGCGTGCCCCTTTTTTTCCAAAGCCTCCTTGCCACGATTCAAATAATCGATCAGCTCAGCACCATACAGCAACGTATCTCCCAGGATCATAACAAAATTATCATTTCCGATGAAATCCCCGCAACGCCTCATTGCTTTTGCAATTCCTTCGCACTTGTCTTCGTCTTCCCTGATATAAGTAATGTTCAGTCCTGTATATTCCCCGTTATTCATTAGTCTTTCAAGTGATTTTTTAGCCTTGCCTGTAATCACGATTGCAATATCTCTAATTCCTATCATCATTAACAAAGAGATTGCGTAATATATCATCGGTTTATCATATATCGGCAGCAATTGTTTTTGGTATGTCCCTGTAATCGGTCTAAGTCTTTTTCCATTCCCCCCAGATAAAATAATTCCTTTCATAATGCTTCTTTTTTACCTCCTCTCTGCGCAGTAAATTTCTCTTAGTCGTGCTGCATCTACTTTTCCATTTTTATTTAATGGTATTTTTTCCACGCAGACAAATGATTTGGGCATCATATATGCAGGTAAATGCGTATTTAATCGCAATTTCAATTCCTCTTCGTCGAAGTCTCCCTCAATGAAGGATACCAACTTTTTCACGTCCTTTATTTCCACTACGATTGTCTCACAATGACTTCCCTCGATTTCTTCGACACATTTTGATATCTCGTCAAGCTCAATGCGATATCCATTAATCTTTACCTGACCGTCTACTCTAGTTAAGATGATCATCTCGTTGTCTTCGTTATATACGGCCAAATCACCGGTGCGATAAAGGTCATAGCCTTTTACTGAATCATCAGACTTCAGAAAACAGTTGCTCTGTATGTTAACGTAACCTGCACCAACCTGTTTCCCTTTAACAACCAATTCCCCAGGACTATTCTTCTCTTTTACAATCTTCATTTCATCATTTAAAATCAATAATTCTGTATTTTCAAGAGGAACTCCTATAGATACATAACCAGATTTATTCTCGTCAATATGATCCAAGTAGTTAAAGGCAACATCAACACAACATTCCGTAGGTCCGTATACGTTAATAACAACGGGCATCCTTCCCATAACAGCTCTCAGTTTTTTCAAAATCTCCCATTTCAAGTTTTCACCACCAACAATCAAATACTTGACACTTGACAGTTTCTTTGCCGTTTGCTCCGCCATAAGCCTAAGATGCGAAGGTGTGCAATCGCAAAGTTCTATATCATATTCATTATGAAATTTATGTATTTTACGCCCAAAATACCTTACAGAATCCTCAGCTATCACAAGCGTATGGCCATAAAACAAAGAACCGAAAATCTGTTTTACAGATGCATCAAAACTAAACGAAGCAATCACGCCAACGTTAATGTTAGCACTAAATTTATGGTAAACAATCTTCCAAAAAGACTGAATAAGGTTATACAGATTGACATACTTGATCTTTACTCCTTTTGGGTATCCGTTGGTACCCGACGTGTACATAACATATACCAAGTCATCCTCATCATGTTCCCAACACACCGTTCCGTCATTCCCATCCGCTCTCATTTCATCCACATCAATCAATAGGAAATTACAATCCGAAACGTCATACGGCATCACCGTTGAAACAATGAGCTTTGCATTCAAGTCTTTATACACATATTTCATTCGTTGAACAGGAAATGACTTTTCCATAGGAACGTAATAACAATGACTTTTCATCACAGCCAAGATTAAAATAATAAATTCCATTCCTCTTTCCTGATAGATTACTATAGGACAATTCCTTTTATTGCCAATGGCCAGTTTAATTCTTTTTGACACTTCTGTGCTTAGCAAATCCAGTTCTTGATACGTAAGAAATGCATTTTTGTACCTAACTGCAACTTTTACAGGATCCTTTGCATACTCTTTCAACTTATCTAAAATGATATTTTTCATGCGTTTCTTAGTTCAGCTACTACCAAACATATTCTCCTTTAATTATTTAGCATTATCAACGACTTCCAAATACAACTCAAAAATCTGTTTGGCAATGTTGGGCCATTCAAATTCCTTTACACTCTCTGTTGCACCTTCTTCGATTTGACTGCGGAAATCATCATCCTTTAACAACTTTTTAATTGCAGTCGCCAATTCTTCTGCGTTAGAAGGTTCTACAAGAATACCTGTTTTTTTGTCTTGAATCATCTCCTGAAGCCCGCCAACTCTCGACGCAATTACAGCGGTATTTTCTTCCATAGCTTCCAGTGCACTTGTCGCAAAAGGCTCATATGTACTAGGCACGATATGTATCCTGGCCTTTGAAATAACCTTCCTTGCCTCCTCATTTGGAACATATCCTAAAAACAGAACATAATCAGAAATATTCAGTTCTTCTGCATACACCTTCATTTGCTCTAACAGTTCACCAGTTCCCATAATTTTCAGTGAAAATTGCTTATACTCACCATCAGAAACAACCTCGGAAAACGCCTTTAGCATCACATCAATTCCCTTGGTACTGCAAATTCTCCCACAATACGTTAGATAATCTTCTTTTTCACATTTCTCATCATTCTTACAAGCCTCTACCCCGTTATAAATCACTCGAATCCCTGTGGTTTTATATCTGTTTTCTAATTCTTCCTTTAGTTTGCCACTTACTGCCACACACGCATCTGAATTCCTACAAAGAAAGCCGCGCAAAGAATCCTCAATTTTGTTTACATCTGCCGAGCGCGCATGAATGCTTGAAACCACAGGGATATTAAGTTTTCTCCGAAAGAAATCAATAATCCATACTGGAAACAAATAGTGACAAAGAACACCATCAAACACAT
>ODAI011347451.1_pt1 | contig 31575 bp, 29 predicted proteins | sample 1539321 | NCBI WGS metagenome assembly ODAI01 (sample SAMN02144231, study PRJEB22623) | gut metagenome | biome: sheep rumen | host: Ovis aries | place: New Zealand
GAAGAGGGATATGAAGACGGTTACGAGAAGGGAATAGAGGATGGAATAGAAAAAGGAATAGAAAAAGGTCTTCAACAGGGGCGCGATGAAAGCCGTTCTGTAATAGAGCAGAAAGATGCTGAAATCGAGCGACTGAAAAAACAGCTTGCATCAAAGGAAAAATGATATATAGAAAAACAAAATGAAATTAAAGGAACGATTCTAAAACAAAATAGGATTGTTCTTTTTTATTGACAGCTGATTTTATTATATTTATAATTTTTTTAGCATATATGATTGAACCGTAAAAATGTTTTATGGTCGGAGGAAGAGATTATGGCGATTAAAAAATATATAGCATTAATAGTATTTGTAGCTTTAATTCTTACGGGAAGTATGATTAATGTTTATGATGTCAGTGCTTCTGATATATCATTGGCACAGGATGGAAAAACGAAAGAAATCCGGGAAGCCGATTCAGAAGACCGGGAAGAGACTACAGAGCAGGAAGAGACTACAGAGCAGGAAAAGACTACAGAACAGGAAGAATTCGAGAATGTGGAAAATACAGTAGGCAATCAGGCTGTTATAAAGAAAGTTTATCCTATCGGCATTGGTTTTTCTGACCTTTATACAAATGATTTTTTTCGATATGTTCCCGCTAAAAAACTGACAGGTGGAAGTTGCTATGAAGTGGATGAGGATATATTTTCCCAAATGGTATCATATGATTATGACGATAAGGGCAGGCTTATTAAAACAACCAGACAATTTAATTATGTTGAAGAATATGAATATAATGATAATGGCGATTTGAAAACTGTATATTCTTATGCAAAAGATAAGCTTTTAGAAAAAACGGAATTCGAATATGTATATGATGCTTACGGAAGATGTGAGTCAGAAGAAACGTATGTAACCTATTATAGTGGGGATGTGTCTGATAATGGAAATGATAACAAAAGATTTATCGGTGTTTCTTTTTATACATATGATGACTCCGGTAGGCGCATACTTGAGAATGACAGAAGTACAATGAATACTGTGTATTATGAATATGATGCCGATGGTAATTGTATTAAGAAGACTGTTACAAATGAAGGCGGGGTAACACTAAGAACGGAAGAATATGATTCAAATGCCTTTCTTATAAAGGAAACTGATTATAATACAGAAGGTGAAGTAATATCAAATATTTCATATGACTACGATTATGAATACTATAGTGATGGGGATTATTTGCGGATAAAGCAAGAAATTCATAATCTCAGTGATGCCGAAGAAAGTATATCGACAAAGATATATGAATTTGATTATGAACTCCCTGTTTCAACCACCGGCATCTATTGTGCAAGTAATTATCCGTCGATACAGGCAGGTATAAATATTCAAAAGAGTAATCCGTCAGATGTAGTAGAGTACAGATGGGTTGGATGTAATAACAACGATCCTGAACATTGGTTTGAAGTGAGTCCGTGGACAAAGGACAATAACTGGATGGACTGGACACCGCAGGAATCCGGCGGATATGTATTTGTATGTTATGCAAGAATAGCAGGAAGTCCTGAAACAGAGATACAGTGTGCTTTCGGAACAGAATATCATAAGCAAATAAAAGGTATCTGTCAGATTCCTTACACCGGCGAGGGAGGAGGATATCTTATCGGTATAGAAAGCTATGATAATCCAAATAATTCATATCAATATGAAATGTTGATACTTGACTGTAACCTTTATATGCAGGGTAAAGATGCATGGGTATACACAACCGGAAGATGCGGCGCGGAAGGAAACTGTCTCTGGACAGTATGGCAACCTGTATATGGATATTATTGGACCTTGTTCAGAATTTACGATTCAGAAGGCAAACTGCTTGACGAGGCCTGTTATGGATTTGAGAATGTAAATTAATATTAAAAATCCTTTTTGGGGATGGAGCAGACTAAATTTAGCATTATTGCGATTTAGTCTGCTTTTTTTTTTTTTTTAATGATACGATTTGTTGCGTACTTATGTAAATCAACAAGCTATAAATGTCGTTTTTGCGTGCTTGTGTTATTCGGAGTATGAGAATCCGTTTCCATATGGTTACATATGTAGCTAAATATGCGCTTGCGCTTATTATTTTAAAGTGTTAATATTCGGGCATAGCAGAATTTTAATCTTTGATTCGCGAATCGTCTGTTATCAGTCAGATAGAGATTTCCTGCTTTATATAATATAGGATTATGTAACTGTTTTGGTCTTATAGAAAGGGTTACTTGTTATTTTTGTACTTATTTTTAGGGAGGTTTGCTTATGAAAGAAGAAATAGTTAATGCACAAAGAGTTGTAAGAAATTATAAGGATACGGTGTTTCGTATGTTGTTTAATTCAAAGAAAGAATTGCTTACTCTTTATAATGCTTTAAATGATACCGAGTATACAAATGAAGATGAACTTGAGATTGTAACACTTGAAAATGCGGTTTATATGACATTTAAAAATGATGTCTCGTGTCTGCTTGATATGAATATTCAATTGTTCGAACAGCAGGCAAGTATTAATCCCAATATGCCGCTTCGTTTTCTTATGTATATAACCAGGCAGCTTGAAAAGCTGGTTACCAAAAAGAACCTGTATGGCAGCAAGCTTATCGAGATTCCGAATCCGAGATTTTTCGTTTTTTATAACGGAAAAGATGAGCAGCCGGAGGTGGACGAGTTATGCCTTTCATCATCATATAAGCATAAAACAGACGAGATAAACCTTGAGTTAAAAGTGTTGCAATTAAATATAAACTCGGGCTATAATGAGGATGTAAAGAGAAAGTGTCCGACGTTGTTTCAATATATGCAATATGTAAATCTGGTGAGAGATTATTTAAAGGATTATTCTCTTCAAGAGGCGGTACCTCTTGCTGTAGATTATTGTATAACACATGAGATATTGAAGGACTTCTTATTGGCAAATAAGGCTGAGGTGGTATCAATGAGCATATTTGAATTTGATGAAGAATTATATAAAAAATCAATTCGTGAAGAGGGATATGAGGATGGCTATAAGAAAGGACTTCAACAGGGGCGCGATGAAAGCCGTAATGTAATAGAGCAGAAAGCTGCTGAGCTGGAACAAAAGGATGATGCCATAAAGCAGAAAGATGCTGAAATCGAACGAATGAAAAAACTGCTTGAATCGAAGGATAAATGATATATTGAAAAATCAGATGAAATAAAAGGAACGATTTTAAAATGAATTTGAATCGCTCCTTTTTTATTATGTTTCCAAAAGTATAGTTGCAAAATTATAAACAGTTGTGTACAATAAATAATGTTTGATAGTATCATTTTATACTATGAAGTGCCAATTACTCAAGGGGGAAATAATAAATGAGATTTAAGAAATTTGCTGCATCGGTAATTTGCGGAGCTATGTTATTAACAAGTGGGGGATTGGATAGCCTTACGGTTCAGGCTGCCGAATCTGAAGCTGTACAGGAAAATGTACAGGATGTGCAAGAGGTTGAGCAGGAAGATGTCCTTGAAACAGATGAAGTTGCAGAACAGGATAATTTGGTTGAAACTGACATAACAGAGGAACAGGAAGAGTTTGTCGAACAGGAAGAAACAGTTGAAGCAGACATAACTGAAGAATCAGATGAAGCTGAAGAACCGACTGACTTGGTTGGCATGCAGGCTATTGAAAAAGATAATGAGCCGATGACGGCCGGATTTACATTTCTTTGGACAAATGAATTTTTTAAATGTAAATCGGTAAAAAAAATAAAAGGCGGACGTACGTATGTTAAAACAGATAAAGGTGACCGACTGGATGGAAGTGTATCATACGGATACAATGATAAGGGAGAACTGATTAATGTAGTTTCGAACCGGGTGCTGGCTAATGGTAGTGAGACACTTACCATTGGATATGAATATTATGATAACGGTGATTTAAAGGCACAATATACCTATAAAGACGGAAAACTTCTGACATTATGTGACTTTGAATATATATATGATACAAACGGTAACTGTATTCAGGAAAATTTTTATTATACGAGTTACCTTGAAAGTTCTGAAGAGTGGAAAGGAAAAAGATACTGCTTTGCCAAGTCATATTATGAATATGATGCAAAGGGAAATCGAATAAAAGAAACTGATGGGTACTATAATCAGATTATTTATTTTGATTATGATGCAAATAATAATTGTATCAAAAAACGAATATATAAAGAAGACGGAAAACTTGACGAAGTATATGAATATAATAAAGAAGGATTCTTTATAAAACATACACAATATGATGCAAACGGAAATGAAACTATTGGTTCCGTAAATGAATATGTCTATTCCTATGATGCTGATGGAGACATAATAGGAATATTGAATAAAATGCATTATATCAATGATACGAGCGGTCAGATTTTTGAAAGAAGATATGAATTCGATTACGAACCTTCGCTTTCAACAACCGGTATCTACTGTGCAAGAAATTATCCTTCCATTCAGGCAGGTATAAATATTCAGAAGGCCAATCCAAATGCCACTGTAGAATACAGATGGGTTGCATGTAATAACAATAATCCTGATAAGTGGTTTGAAGTAAGCCCTTGGACAAAGAATAATAACTGGATGGATTGGACTCCGAAGGAATACGGCGGATATGTGTTCGTATGTTACGCAAGAATAGTAGGTCATCCGGAGACAGAGATACAGTGTTCATTCGGAACAGAATATCACAAATATATTAAAGGTATCTGTCAGATGCCGTATCCGGGTGAAGGCGGTGGATATCTCATAGGTATAGAAAGCTATGATAATCCGAATAATTCATATCAATATGAAATGTTGATACTTGACTGTAACCTTTATATGCAGGGTAAAGATGCATGGGTATATACAACCGGAAGATGCGGCGCGGAAGGAAACTGTCTTTGGACAGTATGGCAACCTGTATATGGTTACTACTGGACATTGTTCAGGATTTATGATTCAAACGGCAAACTGCTTGACGAGGCCTGTTATGGATTTGAGAATGTAAATTAAATCATTTGAGTTTAAGAAAAAGGAGTCACGGGCTGTGGCTTCTTTTTTCGTATTAGTGGTCGGCTGAATTTGTAGGGTATATCTGCCGGAATTTAGGGTTTGAAGGTCGTCATGGCATTACAGAGTAAAACTATAAAGCCCTATGCTGTATCCTGCCATCGATTTGCTAAATCAGAACATTCACATTCTTGTTCTTTACACAAAACCGAAAACTCGCTACGCTCAGACAATTCGGTTTCTGAGTAAAGAACTGCGAATCTTCATTTCTGATTTGACGCAAATCGGGCAAATTTATACAGCATATGGCGTTACGCTTTATTCTGTATTACGCCATGACGACATTTAGTTTGTTATACGGCAGATATACCCATATTCAGCCGACACGCTGTCGCGTGAGAAAACCGGAATCGTTTTTTTTGCAAAAAAATATGTTTTAGACTTGATTAATCCATCATAAAACTTGACATTTTAAGTGTATTATTACAAAATGAAATTATAATTGTTTAACAAGAAAGATAAAACGAATTATCTTGGAGGATGGTATGAGGATTAATCTATGTGTGAATTGCATGAATGATATGGGAGAGGCAATTGTCTGCCCACATTGCGGTTATGATGAGCAAAATAATATTCAATCAGGAACATTTATAAAAAGGAGAACAATATTAAATGGCAGATATATTGTTGGAAATGCCATGGGTCAGGGGGGCTTTGGCATTACATATATAGGCTTTGATATGCTTCTTAATACCAAAGTTGCCATAAAAGAGTATTTCCCAATGGGCAATGTGATTCGTGACAATATGTCGGGAAATACGGTGCAATGGACATCATCGCAGTTTAGTGATTATGATTGGAAAGCAGGCTGTGAGAAGTTTATTGCTGAAGCACAAAAAATGGCCAAGCTTAATGCAGTGGCAGGAATTGTTTCAGTACATGATACATTTTATGAAAACGGTACATCCTATATTGTTATGGATTACGTTGATGGAATTACATTAAAGAATTATATAAAAAAAGAAGGCTTGATATCTCATGAGAGAATAGTTGATTTGTTCGCGCCTCTTTTAAAAAGTCTTGCAAAGGCTCATAAGAACGGTCTTATACACAGAGATATAAGCCCTGACAATATAATGATTAATGAAGACGGCGAGCTTATGCTTCTTGATCTGGGAGCTGCAAAGGATTTAAATTATAACAGTAATGAGTTTTCGATGCCTGTTATGAAAATGGGCTTTTCACCTGCTGAACAATATGTAACCAAGGGCGATATTGGCCCGTGGACGGATGTTTATGCAATGTGTGCAACGATTTATTATTGTATATATGGCAAAGTTCCGCCTGACTCTATGGAAAGACTTATGGCGGATGAATTAAACTTCCCTCAGACTTCTTACGGAAAGCTCCCTGATGATTTTGTTGCGACATTAGCCGCAGGTCTGGCAAATCGAAAAGAAGAACGTATACAGACAATGAATGAATTACTGGATGGACTGGAAGGTAAGATAAAGTTCGATAAAAGGACATCTGAAAACAATAATACACAGCCTGTCAACACGAATGTACAGCCGACAATGCCTGCACCGAATTACAATGCAGGAGCTGTAAATATGAATATACAGCCAACAATGCCTGCACCGGGTTACAATGCAGGAGCTGTGAATATGAATATTCAGCCGACAGCACCGGCTCCGAATTATAATTCAAGACCTGCAAATCCTAATGTAAGGCAAAATCCTCAGGCAAGGGGATATAATGTTAGACCGCAGAATAATGCGGTTCCAAGAGCTAACGGTAATAAAAAAACTGTTGCTATATTCGGCTCTTTGGCCTTGATTGCGGTAGTTCTTATAGTGGTATTACTGGTTGTAAAGCCTTTTTCAAACAGTGACAATGATTCGTCAGGCAGGACAACCCAATCTGCCTATAAAACAACCGAAGAAAGTGTTGCGGGAGTATACAAGCTTAGTTCTTTCGGCGGATACAGCATTTCTGAGTTAAAAAACCAGGCTGATAAAACAGGAACGAATATCGATGAACTTGATACATTTAAAATACAGCTTTTTTCAGACGGCTCTTTTAGCTTACAATATTCGAGTGAGTATCAAACCGGAACTTATGAAATTTCCGGTGAAACTATTTATTTAACAGTAGATGGAGATACGGAGGTCGGAACCATCAAAAATGGTTCGATAACTGTAGGCTCAGGTGATGAGATGATGGTATTTACGAAGTAAGCAAGATTATTAAATAAGCCTAATTACTTGACTTTTGTGGTACAAATGTGGTATAAGTATGAGGTAACTTTTGTTAAAAAAAAAGGAGAGAAAAATGAAAAGAATTATTACAACATTACTTATGATTGCAACTCTTATGATTTTATGCGTAGGATGTGGTAAAGGTAGCAAGGACGTTTCAGGAACTTACAAAATCACTTCTATCGGTGGACAGAGTGTAGCTGATTTACAGAAGCAGTACGATGATGCCGGAATGGATGTTAAGATTGCAGATATGTTCAAGATGGAGCTTAAGTCAGACGGAACTTTCACTATGGAGTATTCAGGTGAGACTCAGAGCGGAACTTACAAGGTTGACGGTGAGAAGATTTCTATGACTATTGATGGAGATACTGAGGAAGGTACTATCAAAGACGGTAAGATTACTTTAGGATCAGGCGATGATGCTATGGAATTTTCTAAGTAATATAGCTTTTAAGTAAAAAATGGAAGCAGGTTTATACCTGCTTCTTTTTTTGGCAAAAATATGGTAGAATATGCGTTAGTATAAATGGTTTTGGTGACAGTTAATGATTAAGATTAAAAATCTCGAATTTGAATATTATGAACGCGATGACGATGAAAATCTCACGGATATGATTAATGCCATACGTGGGATTAATTTTGATGCAAAGAAGGGCGATTTTATAGCCGTGGCCGGTCGAAACGGTTCCGGCAAAAGCACATTTGCAAAGATACTTAATTGCCTTATTTCTCCGATAGAGGGAACCGTAATTATCGGAGGCATAGATGCGATAAACGGTACGGATGATGAGATCATGAAAATAAGAAAAAAGGTTGGAATGGTTTTTCAAAATCCGGACAATCAGATTATAGGAAGTGTGGTTTCCGAAGATGTAGCCTTCGGTGCCGAAAACATCGGAATACCCGAAAAGGAGCTTTGGGAAAGGGTATTGGATGCACTTGATAAGTCGGGACTTGGCACAAAGCTTTCGGATAGAAGGATAAGCGAGCTCAGCGGAGGTGAAAAACAAAAGACAGCTATCGCAGGAGTTCTTGCCATGAAGCCTTCATGTATAGTTTTCGATGAAGCAACAAGCATGCTGGATAACGAATCGCGTTTTGAAATACTTAATTGCATTAAGGATTTAAATAAGAAACTCGGAATTACGGTTATAATGATTACTCACAATATGGATGAACTTTTATTTGCCGATTATATCTATATTATGAACAAGGGCAGGATTTTTATGAGAGGTACAAAGGAAAGCATATTTTCGAGGAAAGATGAGCTTATATCGGCAGGGCTTGAAGTACCTGTAATCGTTGATATAAAAGATAAGCTTTTTGATGCAGGTGTTTTAAGAGACAGAAGTATATATTCGGTTGATGCTCTTATAGCAAGACTTAAAAAAGAGCATCCGAACAAATTCTTTCTTGATGTGAAGATGGAAAGATATAATATGTCAAAAAAGAATGTCAATCCAACAAATGCCGTTTTGTTTAATCATGCCGGCTATTCATATGGAAATAATGAAGTATTAAGGGATATTTCCTTTGACATAGGTAAGGGTGAATATGTTGCGATAATCGGGAGGACAGGAGCAGGAAAATCAACCTTGCTTCAGCTTATACCGGCACTTATTAAATCAAAAACGGAAATGGTTTATGTCGATGGCGTCGATATCATGGAAAAGGCTGCTGATTTAAAGAAAGTCAGAAGTAAGATAGGATATGTTTTTCAATTTCCTGAGCAGCAGCTTTTTGCAAAAAATGTATATGAGGATGTGGTATTCGGCCCGAGAAATATGGGAGTGACCGAGGTTGAAGCCGAAAAAAGAGCTTACGAGGCAATCGAGCTTGTAGGTCTTTCCGATGAAGTTTACGATATGCCCGTCAGCAAGCTTTCGGGTGGAGAAAAAAGAAGGGTGGCACTTGCAGGGGTGCTTGCCATGCAACCGGAATATTTGATACTTGATGAGCCTGTTTCCGGACTGGATCCCGAGGGCAAAAAAAATATGCTTGATATAATAGAAGCACTTAATAAAGAAGCAGGCATAACCATAATAATGGTAAGTCATGATCCGGAAAGCGTAGCAAGGTATGCGGACAGACTTATAGTTTTGGATGATGGACAGAAAATTTCGGAGGGAAATCCGTGTGAGGTTTTTTATGATTTGTATATAAACAAAAAAATAAAAAGCCCGGTAGAACTTCCTGTTGCAATGCAACTGTTGACCGGATTACGCAATGAAGGTCTGGAGGTTTCCTGTCTTAATTCAAATCCGGAAAAGGCAGTTGAAGATATTGTTACTGCGCTTATCTGACAATAATGAAATTATAGATATTATAATTTGGTGAAATCTGAAGATAATAAGTTTTTTTATAGTTTGGAGTAAGTATGCTAAAAGATATAACATTAGGACAATTTTATAGTGTTAAATCGCCCATACATGAGCTGGATCCAAGGGTTAAAATTCGTTTTGTACTTGTATATATAATGCTTTCGCTACTTGACAGAAACCTTTATCTGTTCGGACTTTTATCGATAGTTTGTCTTACTGCCGTATATCTTTCAAATGTACCGATAAGGCATATGTTAAAAGGCATGAGAGGAATAATATTGTTTATCCTGCTTTGCTCTCTTATAAACAGCTTTACTGTTTACGGAGAGGTTTTATTCAGTCTCGGGGCATTTGAGGTTACGGTAGAAGGTGTGCTTAAATCGGTTTATGTATTTTGGAGAATGCTTTTGATTATCATTATGTCTTCTCTTCTGATGTATACTACAACACCGACTGAGCTTACTGACGGACTTGAAAAATGCTTTGCCCTAAAGGGTAATGTGGCAATGGGAATAACGATTGCTTTAAGATTTATTCCGGTACTTATGGAAGAACTGGACAGAATAATGAAGGCGCAGGAAATGCGAGGTGCCGAATTCAAAAAAGGCGGACCGATAAGACGAATAAAGAGTTCAAGAACCGTTATCATCCCATTGTTTCAAAATTCAATCGACAGAGCAAAGTGCCTTGCGGAGGCTATGGATTCCAGATGTTATACGGGAGGAAAAAACAGGACAAAGCTAAGACCTCTAAAATATACCGCAATTGATGGGCTGGTTTATATCTTATTATTGTTGTTGCTTATAGTCGGGATATATTTTATAATAAAATTCTGAATTATAAAACTTGCAAATTTAATGTTATGAAATTTTATAGATAAAAATCTTTTGGGATATTTCATTTACAGAGGTTTATATGATAAGAGTCAAGCTTACTATTGCATATGATGGTACAAACTACTGCGGATGGCAGATACAGGACAATGGAATAACGATAGAAGAGGTTATAAACAAAAAGCTTTCGGAGCTTCTTAATGAGGATATAAAGGTGATCGGTGCAAGCAGAACCGATTCGGGTGTACATGCCATGGGAAATGTAGCCGTATTTGATACCGAAACCAGAATACCTGCGGAAAAGATTTCCTTCGCACTTAATCAAAGACTGCCTGACGATATAAGGATAACCAATTCATGTCAGGTTGCCGATGATTTTCATCCGCGATTTTGCGATACGATAAAAACTTATGAATATAGGATATGGAATGACAGATTTCCTAATCCTTTGGTAAGACTTTATTCGAAATTTGTTTATTATAATATAGATATTGATAAAATGCAGGAGGCAGCCGACTATCTTATAGGTGAGCATGATTTTAAATCATTTTGCACACCGAGAACACAGGTTGAAACAACCGTAAGAACCGTCACTGATATAAGCTTTAGAAAAGAAGGCAAAATGATTATTATGACGATTAAAGGAACGGGCTTTTTGTATAATATGGTTCGTATAATAATGGGAACCCTGTTAAAATGCGGTATGGGCATGTATGAGCCGTTGCATGTAAAGGAAATTCTTGAGGCGTGCGACAGGGCAAAGGCGGGACCGAAGTCCGAAGCCTGCGGCCTTACATTGGTTGGTATTGAGTATTTGTAGATAAAAAAATATATAATATAAGGAGGATAAACAAATGCCATTTATTGATTCTAAGATTACACTTAAAGTGTCGGAGGAAAAAAGAGAGATTATTAAGTCAAGACTCGGAAAGGAAATATCCTTAATCGGAAAACCTGAAAGTTTTCTTATGGTTGGATTTGAAGATGAGTACAGCCTTTATATGGCCGGTAACAAGCTTGAAAAGGGTGCATATGTAGCAGTAAGAATATTCGGAAGTGCTTCGTCTTCCGCATATGCTCAGCTTACGGCTGCCATATGTAATATATTTGAAGAAGAACTTGATATACCTTCAAAGAATGTTTATGTATCCTATATAGGAACAAAAGACTGGGGCTGGAATGGCGGAAACTTTTAAATTATCCAAACTAAACGATATCGGAATAATAAAGTATAAATTATTAAATGCATTTTTTTGAATTTATGAGTTGTGGAATTTATAAATTTGAAAAGATGCATTTTTTTATCTCACAGAAAATATAAATTTTACAATAAAAAATTTAACTAAAAAATTTTAGATAAAACTATTGACATATATAACAAGTCAACATATAATCCAAATTGTTAAAAAAATTTAGGTAAATATTTTTAGGAGGATTTTAAAATGGTATTTGATAAGGTTAAGGAAATTATAATTGATATGATTCATTGTGATGCGGATGCAGTAACTATGGATGCTGATTTTGAGTCTCTTTCAATCGACTCACTTGATGCTACCGAGCTTTGCATGACATTTGAGGAAGAGTTCAATATGACTTTTGCAGAGGATGCTATGCAGGGATTACATACAATTTCCGATATCGTTGAGTATATCGAAAAAGAGATTGAAGCTTAATGGGTGAAAGATATGAATAAGTCTGAAATATATGAAATATGGGACAAATTTGAGAACTCCGATATGACGGAGTTCTCATTTAAGGATAAGGACTCGGAGCTTGTTCTTAAGAAAGAAATTAAAACTGTGGTTGTTCCTGCGGCAGGTGTACCGGCTATAAACAGCGGTGCTGATATGAGCATGAACTTTACAGCGGCAGCAGGGGCAAATATTGCGACGAACAATATCGTGAATTCAAACACTGCTGACGGTGATGACATTAAGGCTCCTCTTGTTGGAACCTTTTACAGAGCATCCTCACCGGATGCGGATCCGTTTGTAAATGAGGGAGACCGGGTGAAGAAGGGCGATGTAGTCGGCGTTATCGAAGCTATGAAGCTTATGAATGAAATAGTGGCACCAAGGGACGGTATTATAACAAAGATACTTGTGGAAAACGGAAAGATGGCAGAGTACGATCAGGTACTCATGAAGATTAAATAACCGTGGGAGAGACAGATGTTTAAGAGGATTTTAATTGCCAACAGAGGCGAGATAGCACTTAGAATCGTAAGATGCTGCCGTGAAATGGATATTGAAACGGTTGTTGTATATTCTACTGCCGATAAGGATTCTCTGGCTGTTATGGGAGCCAATGCTTCGGTATGTATCGGACCGGAAAAAGCAGGAGAAAGCTACCTTAATCAGGATGCAATCATTCAGGTGGCAATTTCAAAAAAGTGTGATGCCATACATCCGGGCTATGGATTTTTATCTGAAAATGCAGATTTTGCAAAGAAGTGTGAGGATAACGGAATAATATTTATCGGTCCGTCAGCAGATATCATTAAAAAGATGGGAGATAAGCAGGCAGCCAGAAAGCTTATGATTGAAAATGGGGTAACTGTTGTTCCGGGTTCAAAGGAGCTTGTCAGAAACTGCGAAGAAGCAAAAAAGGTTGCCGATGAACTCGGCTATCCGGTTCTTATAAAGGCAAGTGCCGGCGGCGGTGGTCGAGGCATGAGAAGAGTCTGGAAGGAAGAAGAACTTAAGACCGGATTTGAAACAGCAAGAACAGAAGCCGAAACTGCATTTGGAAATGGGGATATGTATATAGAAAAGCTTATACTTAATCCTCGTCATATAGAGGTGCAGATACTGGCAGATAAGTTTGGAAATGTCATTTCTCTCGGAGAAAGAAATTGTTCCATACAACGTAATAATCAAAAAATGCTTGAAGAAACTCCGTGCTTCGGCTTAAGTGAGAGTACGAGAAATGAGCTTTCGCAAATGGCAATCAAGGCTGCAAAAGCATGCGGATATTACAGTGCCGGAACAGTTGAATTTGTTCTTGATGAAGATGACAAATATTATTTTATTGAAATGAATACACGTATCCAGGTTGAGCATCCGGTAACGGAAGCGGTAACGGATATTGATTTGATAAGACAGCAGATAAGAATAGCAGCAGGACAAAAGCTTGATATAACTCAGGAAGAAATTAATCTGAGAGGTCATGCCGTGGAATGTCGTATATGCGCTTTAAGGCCGGGAAAGGTAAGCTACCTGCATTTTCCTCAGGGCTTCGGGGTAAGAGTCGACAGTCATCTTTTTACGGGCTACGAGGTTACTCCTTATTATGACCCAATGATAGCTAAAATAATAGTTCGTGGTCGTACGAGAATCGAAGTCATAAAAAGGTTGAGACGTGCACTTGAAGAGACGGTAATAGAAGGAATAGAAACCAATCTGGGATTCATGTATGTTCTGACCTATCATCCGGAGTTTATAAAGGGAAATTACAATACCGGATTTTATGAAAAGGAACATGTCAAGATAGAAACCTGGCTTGCGGAGGGTCGAGAAAATGCTGATAAGTGATGTTTTTGAAAGAAAAAAAAGACATTTGAGAAATCTTGAAAAAGCCCGTAAGAAGGTAAATGAAAAAAAGAATAATCATCTTACGGCATATGAGAGAATAGCTGCTCTTTGCGATGAGGGAAGATTCAGGGAAACCGATAAAGAACTAACTTCAAAAAATCCTATTAATTTTCCTGATTATGATGAAAAAAGAGAAGAACTTACTAAAAAGTGCCATATGAATGATGCGATTGTGACGGGTATCGGAAGGATTGATCACAAAAAGGTTGCAATCGGAGTATTTGATACAAGGTTTTTTATGGGAAGTATGGGAACTGTTGTCGGTGAAAGGATAGTAAGACTTGTCGAAAGAGCAAAAAAAGATGAACTTCCGCTAATTATATTTTCAGCAAGCGGCGGAGCCAGAATGCAGGAAGGACTTTTTTCGCTGATGCAGATGGCAAAGACTGCAGCAGCTGTGAGACATTTTCAGGAAAAGGGCGGATTGTTTATATCGTGTTTGACTAATCCCACTACAGGCGGTGTAAGTGCAAGCTTTGCCAGCCTTGGAGATATAATTATTGCCGAGCCGAAAGCACTTATATGTTTTGCGGGACCGAGAGTTATAAGACAGACTATCGGGCAAGAGCTTCCGGAGGGATTTCAAAGAGCTGAGTTTCTTTTGGAACACGGAATGATAGATGCAATAGTTGATAAATCAGATATGAGAGATGTAATTATTAAAATTTTAAGAATGCATGAGGCTTAGAGCATAAGAATAAAAGGTGTGAGGAGAAATATGGAAGCCTATGAAAGATTAATGACCGCAAGAGATGCGAAGCGGCCAAATATAGATTTTTACATTAATGAGCTTTTTGATGATTTTATTGAGCTTCACGGAGACAGATTATATAAGGATGATAAAGCAATAGTGGCGGGTATCGGTATATTTCATGATATTCCCGTTACGGTAATAGGACACAGAAAAGGAAAAGATACGCAGGAAAATATAGAATGCAACTTCGGAATGGCTTCGCCCGAAGGCTACAGAAAAGCAGTAAGGCTTATGAAGCAGGCAGAAAAGTTTAACCGCCCTGTTATTACATTTGTGGATACACCGGGAGCATATCCGGGTGTGGAGGCCGAAAGCAACGGACAAAGCAATGCCATAGCCGAAAGCATAGCATGTATGAGTAACCTAAAGGTGCCGGTCATTTCCATAATAACAGGGGAAGGCTCGAGCGGCGGCGCTATTGCTCTTGCGGTTGCCGATAAGGTATGGATGCTTGAGAATGCGGTTTATTCGATTCTTTCGCCGGAAGGCTTCGCAAGCATAATGTGGAAGGATGCATCAAGGGCAAAAGAGGCATGCGATATCATGAAGATAACAGCGCAGGAACTTTATGACTTCGGAATAATTGATGGCGTTATAAGAGAAAACAAAAAGTTTATTGTGACATTGGACGGGATGCTTTATGAAGAAATTAAAAACCTTAAAAAGAAAAAACTGGAGGTTCTTGTAAAAGAAAGATATATGAAATTTAGAAAGATGGATGGTCTTTACAATGAATAAATCAAAAGGAATAAAAGTGGTTGCAACAGGAAGGGCGCTTCCAAAGGAATGCCTTACCAACAGTGACCTGGAAAAGCTTGTTGAAACAAGCGATGAATGGATATTTGACAGAACCGGTATCAGACAAAGATACCGTTGTGTGAAAGGTGAGGAAAATACCAACACACTTGCGGTAAGTGCAGCCCGTGAAGCACTTATAAAAAGTGGAATAGATAAAAATAAAATCGGTGTGGTTGTAGTTGCAACCTCAAGTGTAGAGCATGTTTTTCCGTCTACTGCGGCTATGGTCCAAAAGGAACTCGGACTTGATGAAAAGGTATTTTGCTTTGACTTGTCGGCTGCATGTACAGGCTTTATCTATGGGATTACGGTAGCCAGAGGATTGCTTTTGGACAGCCCAAAGCCATATGCACTGGTAATAGGAAGTGAGCAATTATCAAGGCTTATTGATTATACCGACAGAAATACCTGTATTCTTTTCGGTGACGGAGCGGGAGCTGCGATAATAGAGCTTAATGACAAAGAATATTACCATGTTGAATATACAAGAGGTAATGATGAAGCTCTTTATATAGGCGGGATAGGCGGAGGAGAACGTTATCTTCAAATGAACGGCCGGGAAGTATTTAAGTTTGCCGTAAAGGCATTGGCACAGGTGATAGAAGAGCTTCTTGAGGCGGCACATAAGACGATTGAAGATATAGATTGCGTGATATGTCATCAGGCAAATGAAAGAATCATAAGAAGTGTAATGAGAAAATATGCAGGAAATGAGCATAAGTTTTATATGAATATCGAAAGCTACGGAAATACATCGGCAGCAAGTGTACCGATAGTTATGAGTGAGCTGGATGATAAAAATAATCTTAAAAACAAAACCTGTCTTATGGCAGGCTTCGGAGCAGGACTTACCTATGGCGGTATCCTTGCAAGTATTTAAGGATTATGGGAGGAAAAATTATTATGAAATTAAACGAGATGCTTGGAATTAAATATCCTATAATACAGGGCGGTATGGCAAATATCGCAACAGGAGAATTTGCCGCAGCGGTAAGCAACGCAGGCGGCCTCGGTCTTATAGGCTCGGGCGGAATGAATGCTGATATGTTAAGAGAAAATATAAGAAAGTGTAAAAGCCTTACGGATAAGCCTTTTGGAGTAAATCTGATGCTTATGAATCCGGAAACGGACAAGATGGCTGAAATACTTGTGGAGGAAGGAGTAAAGATAGTAACAACCGGTGCGGGAAGTCCGGGAAGCTACGTACCTATGTGGAAGGAAGCAGGTATGATAATTATTCCCGTTGTATCAAGTGTTGCTCTTGCCATACGTATGGAAAGATGCGGGGTTTCGGCAGTAATAGCGGAAGGTACCGAGAGTGGCGGACATGTAGGTGAGATGACTACAATGACACTTGTTCCTGAGGTTGTGGATCAATTAAATATTCCTGTTATAGCTGCAGGGGGTATAGCAGACGGAAGACAGCTTCTTTGTGCATTTGCACTCGGTGCCATAGGTGTACAGATAGGAACGGCGCTCCTTGCGACAAATGAGTGTCCGATACATGAAAATTATAAAAATCAATTGATAAAGACAAAGGACAACGGAACAGTGGTTACCGGAAGAATCAGTGGTGTTCCCGTAAGAATAATAAAAAATCAGATGTCAAGAGATTATATTAAACATGAAAAAGCCGGAGCAAGCAGGGAAGAACTTGAAAAATTCACTCTCGGTTCACTTAGAAGAGCCGTTTTTGACGGAGATATGAAGACAGGTTCCGTTATGGCAGGTCAGGTTGTAGGACAGATTAAAGAAATAAGAAGCGTAAAAGAGGTTCTCGACAGTATGTATAACGAGTATCTTGATTTGAGAGAAAGGATAGGTAAGTAAAATGAAATGGGCATTTTTATATGCAGGACAGGGAAGTCAAAAGGTAGGAATGGGAAAAGATTTTTACGAAACATATCCTTCGTATAAGGAATATATAGACAGTCTTGATGTCGGAATTGACATAAAAAAGCTTATGCATGAAGGCCCTCTTGAAGAGCTTTCGGATACGAAAAATACTCAGGCATGTATGGCGGCTTTTGCAGCAGGCGTAACTGATATTCTTGTTAAGGAAGGAATAATACCTTCTTATGCAATGGGCTTAAGCCTGGGTGAATACGGTGCATTATATGCGGCAGGAGCTTTTGACAATACGGAGTATGTTAAGCTCACAGCATTCAGGGGTGCAGCCATGCAAAAAGCAGCCGAAGGTAAGTTGTGCAAGATGAGTGCAGTTCTCGGACTTGACAGTAATGTGATAAAAGAAGTTTGTGATTCATACAGCGGGGACGGTTATGTAACAGTCAGCAATTACAATTGCAAGGGCCAGACCGTAATCTGCGGAGATGAGCAGGCTGTAAACAATGTAGAAGAAATACTCAAGGAAAAGGGTGCAAAAAGATGCATTAAATTAAATGTAAGCGGACCTTTCCATACGAAATATATGGCAAGTGCCGGTGATGCCCTTAAGGAGTATTTTGAAGCTCATCCTTTTAGGAGTCTCAGGATACCCGTTATGTCAAATGCTACGGGAGATTTTTATAAGGCTGAAGATAGTATCAATGAGCTACTAATTAAACAGGTTCAAAGCAGCGTACGACTTGAGGAAAATATCGAGAAGCTTCTTGATGAAGATATCGATTGCTTCATTGAAATAGGACCGGGTAAGGTTGTTTCGGGCTTTATGAATAAAATGAGTAAGGCTCTTTCAAAAGAGATAAAAATAATGAGTATTGAGACAGTTGAAGATCTTAAAAAAGTTCTGGAACAAAATCAGTAGCTTGATTGAATATATAAGTAAAAAATATTTGGATAAAATGATGATTTTTTTAAAAAGAAAGGAGAAAATCCGGGTCTTATATAATCCGGATTTGACTGGATAATATGGAAGAAAGAAAAGGCGCAATAGTGACCGGAGGCAGCAGGGGTATAGGCAGAGCAATTTGTATAAGACTTGCAAAGGCCGGATACAATATAGCATTTAATTATCAATCAAATGGTGAGGTAGCAAACGAAACCGTAAAGCTTTGCGAATATGAGGGAGCGAAGGTGCTTGCCGTAAAGTTTGATATATCGGATTCGGAAAAATGTGCAAGCTTTGTAAGTGAAGCGGCAGCATTTTTGGGAACCGTGGATGTACTCGTAAACAATGCGGGTATAACAAAGGATAATTTACTACCGCGCATGAAGGATGAAGAGCTTGAGTGCGTGTTAAATGTAAATCTTAAGGGAAGCTTTTATATGATGCGTGAGGTTTCCAAAATTATGCTCAGAAAAAGGACAGGAAGCATAATTAATATGAGCTCTGTAGTCGGACTTACCGGTAACGCCGGTCAGGTTAATTATTCTGCAAGTAAGGCGGCAGTCATCGGTATGACCAAGTCACTTGCAAAAGAACTCGGAAGCAGAAAGATAAGAGTAAATGCAATCGCACCGGGAATGATTGAAACGGATATGACAGCATCCCTTCCTGAAAATGTTAAAGCTACAATTTGTGATTCGATTCCTTTTAAGGAAATGGGAAAACCTGAAGATGTGGCAGCAGTAGTTGAGTTTCTTGCAGGAGATAATTCCCGTTACATAACGGGACAGGTTATAAATGTAGATGGAGGAATGGTTATATGAGAAGAGTTGTGATTACAGGACTTGGAGCAGTCACACCTGTAGGAAATAATATTAAAGATATGTGGGAATCGGTTAAGTCCGGAAAATGCGGTATACAACCTATTTCCAAATTTGATACAACCGGTAATAAGGTTACTCTTGCCGCTGAGGTAAAGAATTTAAAACCGGAGGAGCGCCTTGACAAATCCGAAATAAGAAAGATGGATGAGTTTACCATGTTTGCAACTATTGCTGCTATGGAAGCCTTTGAAGATTCGGATATAAAAACAGAAAATGAAGATGCTTATCGTTGCGGAATTATCTTCTCATCCGGAATAGGTGGACTCGGAACTATTCAGCGTGAGTGTGAAAGAGGAAATGAAAAAGGATTTGAAAGAGTTTCACCGCATTTTATTCCACTCAGTATAGCAAATATGGCAGCCGGAAATATAGCTATTAAGCTAGGCCTTCACGGAATGTGTACATGTCCGGTTACAGCCTGTGCCGGCGGAACAAATGCAGTGGGAGATGCTTTCAGACAAATAAGAGACGGATATCAGGAGGTAGTACTCTGCGGTGGTGCCGAAGCAAGTATCACACCTTTCGGTATAGGTGGTTTTGCAGCTATGAAGGCTCTTAATACTACCGATAATCCCCAAAGAGCATCCATACCTTTTGATAAGGAAAGAAGCGGCTTTGTAATGGGCGAGGGTGCAGGTGCTCTTGTGCTTGAAGAGTATGAGCATGCAGTTAAAAGAGGAGCAAAGATATATTGTGAGATAGTTGGATATGGAGCAACCTGTGATGCAAATCATGTTACCGCACCTTTGGCAGACGGTAGCGCGGCAGCAAAGTGCATGAGTTTTGCAATCGAGGATGCAAATATCACTCCTGATAAAATAGGTTATATAAATGCTCACGGAACCTCGACCAGCTTAAATGACAAGAGTGAAACACTTGCCATAAAAAAGGCTTTTGGCGAGAGTGCAGGAAAGCTTATGGTAAGCTCAACCAAATCCATGACAGGACATTTGCTTGGAGCAAGCGGTGCGGTAGAGGCAATTATTACTGCACTTTCGGTTCAAAATGATATCGTGCCTCCAACCATAAACTATAAAGAATTCGATGAAGAATGCGACCTTGATATAGTTCCTAATGAAGCAAGAAATGTAAGACTTGAATATGCTATGTCAAACTCACTTGGGTTCGGAGGTCATAACGCATCTGTAGTATTTAAGAAGTTTGAAGCATAAAAACGTGTGAGTATTAAGACATGGATACAGGAAATTTGAAATCCGGTTTGTGTTTATAAGGAGAAAAATAATGGAATTAAATTCACAGCAAATACAGGAAATACTTCCGCACAGATATCCTTTTTTATTGGTTGATAAAATAACGGAATGTGTGCCGGGAGAGATGGCAAGGGGAATAAAATGTGTTACCGCAAATGAAATGCAATTTCTGGGACATTTCCCGGGTAATCCGGTTATGCCCGGAGTACTTATCATAGAAGCACTTGCTCAGACAGGAGCGATTGCAGCACTTTCACTTCCGGAAAACAAGGGAAAGATTGCTTTATTCGGAGGTATCAGAAGTGCAAGATTTAAAGCACGTGTCGAGCCGGGAGATGTATTGGAACTGGAGTGTCATATGACGAAGATGAAGGGCAGTGTTGGTATCGGAAGTGCAACCGCTACCGTGGACGGAAAGGTTGCCGCCACCTGTGAATTAACATTTGCAATTACTGAAAGCTAATGATATTATGAGTTTGATGTTAAAAAGGAGGAAGTCGGTATGTTGGAAGATTCATTTACAAGAGTGTATACGAAGTTCAAACTGCATTTTTACCAAAAGGCATTTGAAAAGCTTAAAGACAGAGAAACTTCGCTTACAGCTGTTGAAACCTTTTGTATGGAGATTATATTCGCTCTTGGTAATCCTACCATAGCCGAGTTCTCCAAAGTTGCAAATTTGTCATCGCCAAATGCGGCATATAAGGTAAGTAACCTTGTTTCCAAAGGATATGTCAAAAAGGTACGCTCAAAGGAAGATAAAAGAGAAAGCTACCTTGTTGTAACTGACAAATATCGCGAGTATTATAACATGAGCAACAGCTATGTACAGGAAGTTATGAAGCGTATGGAAGAAAGGTTTACACCTGAGGAGCTTGCCACACTTGACAAAGCTCTTGAAATAATGAGTGAGGATCTTATGCCTGAAATTCAGCTAAACAGGAAATCTCAGGTGTCATCGGAACAGGATTAGTGACAACAGGAAATTTCCGGGCTGTTGAGGTTGCCGGAGCGGGATTAGCGGAAGTAGAAAACATTTTGGATATTGAAAAAAGTTTAATTAGTGATACAATTTAAGGTGCTTGTTTAAAGAATAATTCAAAATGAAGGGGAGAAAAACATGAGAATTGTAAAGATTAAAAAGATAACATTAACGTTTGGAATTGTATCTGTAATGATGGCTTCGTTATTCGGATGCGGAAAGAAAAATGAAGAAAAGGCTGACAACACAAATTCCGCGACAACTGTTGAAACAGGAGATTCAGGCGAAGCAAGTGATACATCATTAGCCGGGAATTCAAGATTTATATATAACGGAGTTGAATTCGGAGTCGGCGACAAAGCGGATGAGGTTATTCCAAAGCTTGGCGACCAGATAAAGCCTTCGGAAAAATCACAGCCTTGTGTTCCTGATGCCGGTATGATAGAAACCTTTTCTTTTGATGGGTTTATCATTCAGGTTACCGAAAGTGGAATTATTTATTCAATTAATCTAAATAATGAATCTACGAGCGATAATCTTTGCACAACCGTCGGTGGTATAAAAATCGGTTCAACTTTAGACGAAGTAAAAAAAGCGTTAGGTGACCCTGCAGATGAAAATGAGTATGGACTTACATATCAGGACGGCGAATTATATCTCAGTTTTGTAATAGATGATGATGGAAAAATGATGTCTATCACGGTTGAAGATATGTCGATTGATCTATAAAGAAAAAAAGAAGCAAACGCTACCGGCGGTTGCTTCTTTTTTTCTTTTTATTTACATTTTTTTTAACGGAATATCCGAACTGGCCGAGTTTCTTTCCGAGAGAAAAATATTCTCCGTGAGAATATGCCATAAGGTTGGCAACTTTAAGATCAAAACGTCCTTTTTCATCCATATATTTATCATCTACGGTTACGCCTGTTACTTCGGCTATAAACATATCGTGCGAGCCAAGCTTTTCGATTTTTTTAACCTTGCAATAAATGTTAACCGGGCTTTCTTCTATCGCAGGAACTGCCATAAATTCCGATTTGTATTCCGATAGCTTAAGTTCTTTGAATTTATCATAATCTCGTCCCGATCTTACTCCGCACCAGTCACAGGCTCTGGTAAGTTCCGTGTTTACCAGATTTATTACAAATTCACCCGAGTCCTTGATTATGTCATATGAATATCTTTCCGGTCGGATTGATATTGAAACCATTGCCGGATCCGAGCATATGGTACCGGCCCATGCTACCGTTATGATATTTGTTTTTTCTCCGTTCCTTTGACAGCTTACCATAACTGCCGGAACCGGATATAACATATTTCCTGCTTTCCAGCTTTCTTTTCCCATTTTTATTTTTCCTTTTTTGTATAATATTTTTTTAATTTTTCAATCTCGTAATTATGATTTTTGGAAGTGATGCCTGGATTACGTTTCATTACATTCATAATACGACGATTCGTTTTTTCTTTTTTATTATAAAACCTGTCTGTAAATTCTTTAATACCATTCTTGATCTTGTCGATTTCCGACTCGAATTCTTTTTGTTTTTCGGCAACCATGTTCTGCCAGTTTGCATAGTCATCATTGGCAAAAGCTATTATAACATCAAGACGCTTTTGCATTTTATGGACAAATTCATTATTTTCAACATAGTCGGCAAAGAGCTTTTTCAAATCAAATGCAGCTCTTGCGGACGCATACAAATCAATCGAGAAAAATAATATAAAGCATATATCAAACAACCATAAAGTAATTGAGTCAAAGCTTTTTACAAATCGATCCACCGGATTATGGATATAATTTGTAACAAGCACGGAAAACATCCCCCACATAAGTGAACAACCAAGGCAAATATATCCGTTAAGATTAAGAGGTTCATAGGTATAATCCCAATATCTTACTCCAAATATTTTCTCCATTAAATAGCCGGTAATATATTCAAGTAAGGTTGCTGCCAGCATTCCCGAAATAAAAGTGAGTAAAACATTATCCTTAAACGGAGCAGTAAAAAAGAGTATTGTTACGGAGCCGAATCCATATATGGGAATTGCAGGTCCGTAAAGGAAACCTCTATTTGTCAGCTTTCTATATTCAATTGATACATATATACTTTCGAACACCCAGCCGAAAAAGCAATATATTGCGAAAAAAGCTATCCATTGCATAAAACTGTATGTGTACATTGTTAAATGCCTCCGAATGTTTTCTTTGGTTCTTTCGAATATAACATATTATATGCTTTTTTTTCAATATATTTGGTATGATTAATTTGATATGATATAATAGTTATGTTTTTCAACACATTAAAAAATGGGAAAATGAAATGGGATTATTTATTTATCTCTCCGGCCTTTTCGTTCATGATTTGAATAATATTCACTTTTATTTTTATACATAAGTTCATCTATTGTTTGCAAAAAGTCATCATCGGAATCTTTGATGTTAAATATATCGCCGCCAATCGCAACTGACAGCGTATAAGGTTTTCCGGATTTCTTGTTATATTTGCTTATAGCCTTATTTATGGCATCCGTGTAATCGGCTACGGTATTTTCATCCGCGGTATTTATAACAATAATAAACTCATCTCCGGCAAATCTCATTACAACACCCTGATTTTGAACGACTTGTACCAGGATATCAGCCAATGCCTTAAGTGCAAGGTCGCCTTCGTTATGTGAATAGATATCATTGATTGCCTTGAAATCATTTAAGTCAAGCATAATAGCGGCGATGGTTCTGTTCTTCTTTTTCTTTAATGTTTCTACAATCTTGTCAAGCTCATAACGATTGAATACTCCGGTAAGTTTATCTATATAAAGACATTCGTTTTTTAGGCTTATTGCCATCGCGGAAAGGGAAATGGCAAATCCGACCGGTTGTGTTGAAATACCATAATAACAAGCCTGAACGGAAATACATATTATTGTTGGAAGCATAAACTGCCAAACAGGAAAATAACGAAGAGAACCGTTTTTTAATCTCTCTACTCCGTATATAATCCAGCTGTATACAACAAGTGCAAGACCAAACAGCAAAAATACGATATAACACGGTTCGCGATGATAAAGATTATTTTCATCAATCGAGAACACAAGAGGAAAGATTGTATTTAAAATAAGTAATAAAAATTCGGTTGTAATCATGAATGCGACAACAATTTTTTGGGCGGTGGTTATATTCCTCCGCAAATGGAATGACACAAGAAATACAAAGCCGAGTTCCATTCCGAGACTGTAAAGGTAAAGCACCGTGTTTACGAAGAAGATACCAAAGTAACTTACCGCATTGGGTTTACCGTCAAAATAAAAGCTTAAAGGATCAAAAACGCAATATATCAGAGTCAATAAAATCAAAATAAGTAATATTTTGCTTTCCTGCTTTCGCGTGGGAATTATCCAGCCCTTGGTTAGGATTATCGAAAAAAGCAAAATAGCACCTATAAAGTCAGCCACATAAATCGAAAGCATATCTACTGAAGACATAAGCAGCCTCCTTCCCCCAAAATAATAAATAATATCCGTGTGTATGTTGACACATTGGAATTATATTTATTTTAACATATTAACTGTTTAAATCAAGCAATTAGTCTTTCAAGTTCTTTTCCTACATATATATTTATTAAATTGTGCAAAAAAACAAAAATATTACAAATGGATTATAGAATATAGGCAAAATGCACAACAAATGGAAACTATTTTTGTGAATTAGGTTTCTTGCGGATTTGACAATACAATGTTACAATTTAGGAAACTGGAGAAGAAGATTTAAGTTTCCTGTGAACTGTAGGGGGTGATTAATTTTATGGAATTAAGGGAAACTGTTCTTGAGGGTGCGATTAAAGCCTTCAACAAAAAAGGTTTGAAATTTACTATGGATGATATAGCAAAGGAGCTATCTATAAGCAAGAAAACTATATACACGGTATTTAAAGATAAAGAAGAGCTGTCTTATGCCGCGGTAGATTACCTTTTTGATTTTGTTAAGGAAGGCGAAAAGAAAATAATTCTTGATCCGACTCTTACGACGGTTGAAAAACTCAGGAAGATACTTGCTGTTATGCCGGACGGATATAAGGATATAGATTACGGGCAATTATATCAATTAAAAGACAAATATCCGAAAATCTATGCGCATGTGGCAAAAAGGCTTGAAACCGGTTGGGAAGGAACCATAGCTCTTATTGAAAGAGGTATGGAGGAAAAAGTTATAAGACCGATAAATATCGGCATAGTCAAAATGATGCTTGAAGCATCGTGGGAACAATTCTATAACAAAGATGTATTAAAGAAAAACAAATTGACATATCAGGAAGCATTAAATGAGGTTGTGGATATAATTATGAAGGGGATAGAAGTGTAAAGGAGGAGAAAAGGATGGCAAGAATATATATCAATGACGGTTGGAAATTCACCGAAAATTATACGGATGAGCTTTTGACTGATTCATATGATTTGGAAAAGCTCAAGGAAGTCAGACTTCCGCATACCTGCAAGGAGGTTCCGTTCCATTATTTTGATGAGCATATGTATCAGATGGTTAGCGGATATGTAAAGGTGATAAAGGCCGAAGAAGCTTGGAAAGGAAAAAAAGTGCTGCTTACCATAGACGGTGCGGGACATGACAGCACGGTATATTTAAACGGCAGGGAAGTTGGAACTCATCATTGCGGATATACGGCATTTACCATTGACATAAGCGAAGATTTAAAATACGGACAGGAAAATAAACTTGTTGTAAAGCTTGACAGTAATGAAAATATAAATGTTCCGCCGTTTGGATATGTAATCGATTATATGACTTATGGCGGTATATATCGTGATGTTTGTATTGATATAAAAAATGAAAGTTATATTGAAGATGTATTTGTAATAACCAAGATAGCAACACCTGAAGAAAATGAAGAAAGCGCAATCGATGTAACAAAAAAATCAGCAATATGTGCGGATTATAAGCTTGTAAATGCAAAGGCAGGACTTAAGCTTCGTCAATCCTTAAGACCGTTGGGGGACGGAGAATTCAAGAATATCGGCGAATATGAAATAGTCGATCCGGAAAATATAGAAAGATCCGCATATCAGACAGGAAGGGTTGAGCTTTGGGATGTTGAAAATCCTAAGCTATATGAATTAAAAACCGAGCTTATCGATAAGGACGAAATAATAGATGAGTATGTGGTAACCTTCGGATACAGAAAGGCAATATTTAAGAAGGACGGTTTTTATCTTAACGGAAGAAAGCTTAAAATCAGAGGACTTAACAGACACCAAAGTTATCCGTATGTGGGATATGCCATGCCGAAGTCCATGCAGGAGCATGATGCGGACATCTTAAAATATGAACTCGGTCTCAATGCCGTACGTACTTCACATTATCCTCAATCACATTATTTCCTTGACAGATGCGACAAGATAGGACTTCTGGTATTTACGGAGTTCCCGGGCTGGCAGCATATCGGAGATGAAGCGTGGAAGGAACAGGCTGTTGAAAACTTAAAGGATATGATAATGCAATACAGAAATCATACCTCGATTATTCTCTGGGGAGTTCGTATAAACGAGTCGGTTGACGATGATGAATTCTATACAAGGACCAATGAGGTTGCTCACAAGCTTGATCCTACAAGACAGACAGGCGGCGTAAGATGCTACAAGAAAGGAAGTTTGTTGGAGGATGTATTTACCTACAATGATTTTTCACATGACGGAAAGCACAAGGGCTGTGAAAAGAAATCAGCAGTTACCTCCGACAATGAAAAACCTTATCTCATAAGTGAGTACAACGGACATATGTTTCCTACAAAGCCGTTTGACTGGGAAGAAAAAAGACTCGAGCATGCCCTCAGACATGCAAATGTACTTGATGAGGTTGCCGCTCAGGAGGACATAGCCGGAAGCTTTGGCTGGTGTATGTTTGATTACAATACACATAAGGATTTTGGAAGCGGGGACAGAATCTGCTATCACGGTGTTATGGATATGTTCAGAAATGCGAAGCCTGCATCGGCAGTATATGCAAGCTGTCAGGAAAAGACACCGGTACTTGAAATAAGCTCAAGCATGGATATAGGCGAGCATCCGGGCGGAAATTTAAATGACATTTTCATATTTACAAATGCCGATAGCGTTAAGATGTATAAAAACGATAAATTTATAAAGGAATACACAAGTGCGGATTCGCCTTATAAGAATCTTAAGCACCCGCCGATACGTATAGATGATTTCATCGGCAGAACACTTGAAGAAGAAACAGGCATGCCGCATAAGCAGGCAGAGGATGTAAAGTCCTTGCTTAATGCGACAGCAAAGGTCGGGCTTTACGGGCTTACCAAGGCTATGTATCTTAAGGCAGGCAAGCTTATGCTTTTATACCATATGAATCAGCAGGAGGCTGTTGATTTATACGGAAAATATATAGGCAACTGGGGCGGTGAGGCTACAGTATACAAATTTGAAGCAATAAAGGACGGAGAGATAGTAAAGACTGTAGAGAAAAAGGCAATGACCGAAGTAGTTCTTGATGTAAGTGTTGACCATACCGAATTACGTGAGGAAAACTCTTATGACGTGGCAGCGGTAAGAATAAAAGCGGTAGACGAGTACGGAAATGTGCTTCCTTATTTCAACGATTTGGTAACCGTTGAGATAAAGGGAGATGCCGAAATAATCGGCCCGAAGACATTTGCTCTTTCCGGCGGAATGGGTGGAACATATGTAAAGACGAAGGGCAAGGAAGGCAAAGCCAAGCTTAAAATAAAATCACCACAGGCTGAGACAGTAGATGTAGAATTTACTATTAATATTTAGATTAACGGATATAGTTGTAAGTGAATAAGTGAGGTTCTCATATGCACATTTTAAGTGCTAAGCATGGCGTTAAGCGATAGCGTGCCATGCGAGTACTTGAAAATGTGTATATGAGAACCGGAGTAAATGAAGAAAGGAAGAGTTAATATGAAATTAACAGCGAAAGAAAAAACAGCCTACGGCCTTGGCGCAGTGGGAAAAGATATGGTATATATGCTTTCGGCAAGCTACATCCTTTACTATTATCAGGATATACTTGGTGTAAGCGCTATCGCAATGGGTGTAATCCTTTTGGTGGCAAGAATATTTGATGCATTTAACGACCCTATAATGGGAATAGTGGTTGCAAAGACAAAGACAAGATGGGGTAAATTCCGCCCATGGCTTTTAATCGGTACACTTACCAATGCGGTAATCTTATTCTTGATGTTTTCGGCACCACCGTCACTTTCGGGCAGCGGGCTTGTGGCTTACGCAGCGGTGACATATATCCTTTGGGGTGTGACATACACCATGATGGATATACCTTACTGGTCAATGATTCCTGCATTTACGGAAGGCGGCAAGGAACGTGAAGGTCTTTCGGCACTTGCAAGAAGCTGTGCCGGTGTAGGCTCGGCAATCGTAACGATAATCACCGTTATGGCAGTTACCTCGATAGGTACGGCCATGGATAACAGTAAGAGTGAAAAGATGACTATGCAATATGCTTCCGAGGTCGGCGGCGTTATCGTTCATGTAATCGAGATTGACGATTCGGATGCGGCAACCGGTAACGAAATTGAATATATTGACGGCATAAATATAAAGGCTACCGCAAACAAAGATGAATTTAAAGAGGTTTTTGAAAGCAGCGAAGATACTTCATTAAAATATACAAGCAAGAATTCAAAGTTTGATTTGAAATTTGATGATGTGGAAATAAATGCGGATAACTCAACTGTTATTTTTGAAATGGGACTTAAGGATAATGCATCGTTTGCGGAACTTAAGGTTTATGTATCATCGGATGTTTATTCCAAGCTTGACAAGGATGGAGGAGTCTCAAACATCACCGGTGAATTTACTTCCACGAAGGAAGTTGAAAGATATGGTTTTAAATATTTCTCACTTATAGTTGCAATTATTTTCGTAATATTTATAATCATAACCTGCCTCGGTATCAAGGAAAAATCAACCGCAGACATGCAAACTGCGGGCATAGGCGAGATGTTTAAGGCACTTATACAAAATGATCAGGCTATGACCATAGTTATAACTATTGTACTTATAAACGTGGCAACTTATATCACATCAAATCTTTTGATTTATTTCTTTAAGTACGACCTTGCGGGTTCAAATTGGCAGGGTAACTATACATTGTTTAATACATTTGCGGGAGCTGTACAGATACTTGCCATGATGCTTATGTTCCCATTGCTTCGCAAGTTCTTCACGACCATTAAAATATTTAATATAGCGGTTATAGCTTCCATAGCGGGTTACGTGGTGCTTCTCGTTATGGCACTTTCAGGAATAAGCAGTGTATATCCGTTCCTTTTACCGGGATTTTTCATAATGTCGGCAGTAGGTATATTGAACGTACTTGTAACAATCTTTTTGGCAAATACGGTTGATTACGGTGAACTCAAAAACGGAAGACGTGATGAAAGTGTAATCTTCTCGATGCAGACATTTGTAGTTAAGCTTGCTTCGGGTATAGCAGCACTTGTTGCTTCCATCTGTCTTAGCATAAGCAACTTGAGCAACGACACCGAAACCGTAGGTGCTGCAAAGAGTGCAGTAGGCGGAAATTCACTTCTCGTATTAAGACTTACCATGACCCTTCTTCCGATATTCGGAATGATAATTGCAATTATCCTTTTCAGAAAGAAATATATCCTTGATGAAAAGAAATTAAATGAGATAACAGAAACCTTAAAGAATAAGTAGTATAATATAAGTGAGTGTGGAGGCTTATGTCTTCATGCTCACTTATAATGATATTTGGGGGATGCTTATGATCAGTCAGATAAACAACAGCTTTGTATTAAATACAAAAAATACAACCTATGCATTCGGACTTCTTGAGACCGGACAGCTTGAGCATTATTATTACGGAAAACGCATTCATTTTTCGAGAGCGGCGCTCATGGAAAAGCATGAGTTTTCGCCGGGAAATACAAACCAGTACGATAAAGAGCATTTGAAATATTCGCTTGAAGATATGAGATTGGAAATGTCGGCTTACGGAAAGGGTGACATACGCGAGCCTATGCTTGAAATCATCCACGAGGACGGAAGCTTCACATCGGATTTCATATATAAGGAGTCAAAACAGGCAGTAGGAAAGGCTGAGTTTGATACATTGCCGGGTTCGTACGGAACGGATGACGAGGTTGAAACTCTTACGATTATCATGAAAGATGAGCAGTATGGGCTTACTCTTTATATGAATTATTATGTATATGAAAATGCGGATGTTATTACACGAAGCGTCAGGCTTGTTAATGACAGCAGGACGGAGGTGGAAATAAGAAGAATACTCAGTATGTGTATCGACTTTGATACGCCTGATTTTGTATTTACAACATTTTCCGGTGAGTGGGCAAGGGAAATGAAACGCATTGATACACGTATGCTGGCAGGAAAACATGTAAATTCATCTTATACCGGCAGTTCATCAAGCAGGGCAAATCCGTTTGTAATGCTGTCCAAACAGGATACAAATGAGGACAGCGGGGTCTGTTACGGATTCAATCTTATTTACAGCGGTAATCATTATGAGGCGGTTGAAGTAAGTGGTTTCGGAAAGACAAGATTTGTGTCGGGTATTAATCCTCAATCGTTTTCATTTGTCCTGAAGCCGGGAGAAGCATTTGAATCACCTGAGGCTGTCATGACATTTTCGGATAAAGGCTTTAACGGAATGAGCCAAAATATGCATGGTTTCGTTCGTGAACATATAGTAAGAGGCGAGTGGAAGAAAAAAGTTCGTCCGGTACTCCTCAACAGTTGGGAGGCTTCTTATTTTGATATAAATGAAAAGAAGCTTTTAAAGCTTGCCAGAGCAGCCAGGGACGTCGGAATAGAACTTTTTGTAATGGACGATGGCTGGTTTGGGACAAGAAATGATGATACTCAGTCACTTGGCGATTGGGAAGAAAATAAAAAGAAACTTCCGCATGGCGTTGAAGGTTTGTGCAAAAAGATAAATGATCTTGGTCTTGATTTTGGAATCTGGGTTGAACCGGAGATGGTAAATGTAAAGAGCAAGCTTTATGAAGCACATCCCGACTGGGTACTACAGATACCGGGTAAACCGCACTCAGAGGGGCGTAATCAAAGAATACTGGATCTC
>ODAI014123333.1_pt1 | contig 31565 bp, 11 predicted proteins | sample 1539321 | NCBI WGS metagenome assembly ODAI01 (sample SAMN02144231, study PRJEB22623) | gut metagenome | biome: sheep rumen | host: Ovis aries | place: New Zealand
AGTTACTGCTACAACTAACTATTAGTCTGGCTCAGCATATAAGGATATTGCAGTTACTTGTATCACAGGTGCTACTGGTGTATCTACATCAGCAATGACCATCACATACAGTTATACTACAGGAACAAGGTCAGCATCAGGAAATACAGGTGGATTGAGTGTATCTTCAAGTAATACAAATGTTGCTACAGTATCTGTTTCTGGTACAACCATCACAGTAACAAGAGCAGGCTATGGTTCAGCAACTATTACAGTTAATGCTGCTGCAAGTGGATGTTATTGTTCAGCATCATCAACCTTTACAGTCAACTGTAATAAGGCATCTGGTGGAGTAACAATTACTGATGAACAACCAAGATATGGTAGTGGAAGTAATCTTGTATCTGTAAGTGGTGCAACAGGAACTGTATATTACAGATTAGGTACAAGTGGTAGTTTCTCAACAACTATTCCAACAACAGGTTCTAATAATGCTGGTTCATATACACTCTACTACTATGTAGCAGAAGCAACAAACTATACAGCCTTTGGTAGTTCATCATCTCCAAAGAGTTTGACTGTAACTATTAAGAAGGCAACAAGGTCTGGTGCTGTTAGTTGTAACAATGTCAACTGTGGTAGTAAAGTACAGGCAAGTGTATCTGGTAATACAGAGAGTGGTACTGTCACTTGGGGTACAAGTAATTCATCTATTGCCACAGTCAATACATCAGGTGAAGTTACTGGTGTCGCCCCTGGAACAGTTAATATTACAGCATCAGTTGCTGCTACAACAAACTATGAAGCATATACAGCAACACAAAAACAAATAACTGTCAATGCTTTAACTGGTGCTACTGGTGTATCAACAGATACAATGACAATCACTTACAGTTCTACCACAGGAACAAGAAGTGTATCAGGTAATACTGGTGGTGTGAGTGTCACTTCAAGTAACACAAATATTGCTACTGTATCAATCTCTGGTTCTACCATCACAGTAACAAGGAAGGGTTATGGTAGTGCAACTATCACCTGTACTGCTGCTGCAAGTGGATGTTATGCTCAAAAACAAACCACATTTACAGTCAACTGTAACAGAGCAGGTAGATCTGGTGCTGTAAGTTGTAATAATGTTAATTGTGGTAGTACAGTACAGGCAAGTGTATCAGGTAACACAGAGTCAGGTACAATTACCTGGGGTACAAGTAATTCATCTATTGCCACAGTCAATACATCAGGTGTAGTTACTGGTGTAGCACCTGGTACAGCAAATATCACCGCTTCAGTTGCACAGACAACCAACTATCTTGCATATACAGCAACACAAAAACAAATAACTGTCAATGCTTTGACAGGTTCTACTGGTGTTTCAACATCAGGAATGACAATTACTTACAGTTCCACCACAGGTACAAGGACAGTATCAGGAAACACAGGTACAGTAACAGTAAGTTCAAATAACACATCTGTAGCTACTGTAGCAATTTCAGGTTCAACCATCACAGTAACAAGGAAGGGTTATGGTAGTGCAACCATCACTTGTAATGCTGCTGCCAGTGGCTGCTATGCTGCTGCATCATCTACATTTACTGTTGAGTGTAAGAAAGCATCCAGGTCAGGATCTGTAAGTTGTGATAATGTCAACTGTGGTAGTACAAAAACAGCAACTGTATCAGGAAACACAGAGAGTGGTACAATTACCTGGGGTAGTAGTAACACCAGTGTTGCTACAGTTAACTCATCTGGTGTAGTTACTGGTGTTTATCCTGGTACTGCGGATATTACTGCATCAGTTGCAGAAACAACCAACTACCTTGCTTATACAGCCACCAAGAAGACAATTACAGTCAATTCTTTGACAGGTTCTACTGGTGTAGCAACCACAGCAATGTCATTTAATTGTGGAAGTACTTCCACAAGGACAGTTTCTGGTAACACAGGTACAGTAAGTGTTAGTTCAAATAAAACTAATATTGCAACAGTATCTATTTCAGGTACAACCATCACAGTAACAGGTGTGGCACCTGGTTCAGCAACCATTACAGTAAATGCTGCTGCAAGTGGATGTTATGCCGCAGCATCATCTACTTTTGCTGTAACTGTTAATGCATTAACTGGAGCCACAGGTGTATCAACAGATACAATGACAATTACATATAGTACTACCACTGGAACAAGGACAGTATCAGGTAATACAGGTACAGTGAGTGTTAGTTCAAATGCTACAGGTGTTGCCACAGTGGCAATATCTGGTTCTACTATTACAGTAACAAGGAAGGGTTATGGTACAGCAACTATTACAGTAACTGCTGCTGCCAGTGGATGTTATGCTCAAAAACAAACCACCTTCACAGTCAACTGTAACAGAGCAGGTAGGTCAGGTGCTGTAAGTTGTAACAATGTAAACTGTGGTAGTACAGTAACAGCAACAGTATCGGGTAATACAGAGAATGGTACTGTCACTTGGGGTAGTAGTAATACATCCATTGCTACAGTGAACTCTTCTGGTGTTGTTACTGGTGTAGCACCAGGTACAACTGATATTACAGCATCAGTTGCTGCTACAACCAACTATCTTGCTTACACAGCAACCAAGAAGACAATTACAGTCAATGCATTGACAGGTTCTACTGGTGTTTCTACATCAGCAATGACCATCACATATAGTGATACTACAGGAACAAGGTCAGCATCAGGAAATACAGGTGGATTGAGTGCATCTTCAAGTAATACAAATGTTGCTACAGTATCTGTTTCTGGTACAACCATCACAGTAACAAGAAAGGGTTATGGTTCAGCAACTATTACAGTTAATGCTGCTGCCAGTGGTTGTTATGCTGCTGCATCATCTACCTTCACAGTCAACTGTAATAAGGCATCAAGGTCAGGTGCTGTAAGTTGTGATAATGTCAACTGTGGTAGTACAAAAACAGCAACTGTATCAGGAAACACAGAGAGTGGTACAATTACCTGGGGTAGTAGTAACACAAGTGTAGCTACAGTCAATTCATCTGGTGTAGTTACTGGTGTATATCCAGGTACAACTAATATTACAGCATCAGTTGCTGCTACAACTAACTATCTTGCTTATACAGCAACCCAGAAGACAATTACAGTCAATGCTTTGACAGGTTCAACTGGTGTTTCAACATCAGGAATGACAATTACATATAGTTCTACCACAGGAACAAGAAGTGTATCAGGTAACACAGGTACAGTTACAGTGAGTTCAAGCAACACCAATGTTGCTACAGTATCTATTTCAGGTACAACTATCACAGTAACAAGGACAGGTTATGGTACAGCAACCATTACAGTAAATGCTGCTGCAAGTGGATGTTATGCTGCTGCAAGTTCAACCTTCACAGTTACTTGTGCCAAGGCAGCAGGTAGTGTAACTGTAACCAATGCTAATCCTACATATGGTACATCTAATGCATTAGCCAGTGTATCTGGTGCAACAGGAACAGTATATTACAGACTTGGTACAAGTGGTTCATTCTCAACAACAATGCCTACTGCCAGTGGATTAACTGCAACTTCATATACTCTCTATTATTATGTTGCTGAATCAACTAACTACTATGCTTTTGGTAGTTCAAGCTCACCAAAGAGTGTAACTGTGAGTGTTGCAAAGGCATCTAATCAGATAACTATTTCACCAACATCAAAGACAATTTATGATAGGTCTGGATATAATACCTTTACAATTACAGTAAGTAATTACAAAGGAACAGTAACAGCATCATCAAATAATACATCTAAAGCAACAGTAACAAAGGTAAATAATGGTTCATTTACAGTAACCTATGCAGGTGCTGGTTCTGCTACAATCACAGTAACTGATGATGGAGGTACTAATTATGTATCAAGTTCAGCAACTAGTGCTGTGACAACAAAGGTTGATACTATTACAAATTCAAACTACTCACCTTCTAGTTATATAGCAAGTGTATCTATAGGTAATGGTTTAACTGCTGCTGGAGGTAGTGCTACTGTTACAGCAAGTGCATCACATACTGCATATAACCTTTATGAATCTGGTTGGTATGGTGAATCACATTCAGTTTCAGATACAGCCAAATGGAGAATAACATCTAATGGTAATAGTAGATTCTCTCATCCATCATCTGGTGGTTCAAATATAACAGTAAGTGGTTCATCAGTAACAGTTTATAACTCTGGTACTTCTGTATCACACAGTAGTATGACAACCAATGCTACAACAGATACAGTTACAGTAACTGCTTATAACACAACAAGTACATCAGCAACAGCAACAGCAACCAAGAGTATATCTAATGCAGTTGTAAGTATTTCATTAGCAATTAATGGTAAGACTAATTCAACATCAGTTGTGTATGGTTCTTCAATTGCAGCATCTAATATTGTTGTAACAGGAACATATACATCTGGTTCAACAGGCACAATAACACCTACATCAGTGTCATCAAGTGATGAGACAGTTGTGGAGGTATTATAATAAAAAGTGGTTTCACAATATAAATAAATGTTGTGAAACCACTTACAATTAACCATAAATAATATAAGAAAAAATATATAATATAATATGGCAACATTAAAAGGTAAAAAAGTCGGTACATCAACAATAACTGCTGGTTATGGCAGTTTAACTTCTAATGGTGTTGTTCTTACAGTTTCTGCTTTAGATCTCAGTCTTTCTGGAACAAATTGTGTAATTTCTGGATTGAGTAACATAATTTATAATGGTAGTGCTCATAAGACACACCCTACAGTAAAAGCAACTGTTGGAGGTACACAGACAACACTTACAGAGGGTACTGATTATACATTGAGTTGGAGTAGTAGTAGTGATACAACTAGTTGTATTGCAGTTGGAACAATTACAGTTACAGTTACAGGTAAAGGTAATTTTAGTGGTTCAAAGACTGCAACATATCAGATTACAAATGCTACTATCACAGTTAAGACATCTGGTAAGACTAGTGTTGAAAATCAGTCATACACATATAGTGGTTCCGCACAGGGTGTTGGTCTTGTTGCAACAACAGTCAACAATCAGACAGCAACTATTAAATATAAGGTTGGCTCAAGTGGAACTTATTCAACAACAATTCCACAAATAACCGATGTAGCACAAACAACAACTATTTATTATGAGGTTACTGCACCTAACCATAGTACAGTAACAGGTTCATATTCATTGACAATTACCAATAAATCAATAAGTATTCCTACACCTACAAGTACCACAAAGACATATGATGGTGCAGCCTATTCAGCAACATTCCCTACTGCCACAGGTGCAACAGTTACCAAATATAGGTATGATACAAATGGTGGCTCAAGTTGGACAGAATCAACAACTGCACCAACAAGAACAAATGTGGGTACAACAACTGTACAGGCATATTATACTGCTGGGACAAACTACACTGGTAGTAATTGGTCATCAACAGCAAGTATTAAGATTAATGCAGCTGATTTCACAGTAAGTGCTGGTAACCAGTCATATCCTTGGACAGGAAATGCACAGGGTTCTGCAATCACAGTAACCAATTTGAAGGGTAGTCAGACTGCAACAATTAAATATAGGACTGCATCAAGTGGTGATTATAATTTGACATCCGCTCCTCAGATTACTAATGTATCACAGTCACCTCTTACTGTGTATTGGCAGGTAACAGCTCCTAACCACAACACAAAGACAGGTTCTTATACTATTACAATTACAGCACCTGCAATTTCAATACCTACTCCTACAAATAATGAAAAGACATATACAGGTACTACATATTATGCAACATTCCCTGCTGCAAGTTATGCTACAATCACAAGTTATCAGACATCTACAGATGGAACAACTTGGTCAGATGCTGGTACATCTAATCCAGGTAGAAGTACACAAGGTACAACCTATGTGAGAGCATACTATACAGCAGATGGAAACCACAGTGGTAGTGGATATTCAAAAGCAGCAACTATTAAGATTAACTATGCTACAATCACAGTATCAGCACCTAACCAGAGTTATCCTTATGATGGTGCAGCACATGGTAACGCAATCTCTGTGACAACAGTCAACAGTCAGACAGCAACCATTCAATATAAGGTTGGTACAAGTGGAACATATTCAACAACAGTTCCAAAGGTAACAGTGGTTGGTAATAATGCAACTATTTATTATCAGGTTACAGCACCTAACCATAATACAACAACAGGTTCATATACATTGAGTATTTCTATTGTTGCAATTACAGCAACTGCAACAAATCAATCAAAGGTATATGATGGTTCTGCATTGTCAGCAGCAGCAACAGGTTCACTCAATAAGACTCTGCCTTCAGGTCATACTGTCACATATGGAGTTTCTGGTTCACAAACTAATGTTGGTTCATCAACAAAGACACTTTCATCAGTTACAATCAAGAATGGTAGTGGTACAGATGTATCTGCAAACTATGATATAACAAGGGTTAATGGTTCATTGATTGTTACCAATGCATCATTCACAGTATCAGCACCTAACCAGACTTATATTTACAATGGTTCTGCACAGGGTGCAGCAATTACAGTAACCAACTTGAAGGGTAGTCAGACTGCAACAATTAAGTATGGTACAACATCAGGCACATATGATACCACAACTGTTCCAACACAGACAACTGCAAATCCAGGAAGTCCAAAGACAGTTTACTGGCAGGTCACAGCGCCTAACCATGCTCCTCAAACAGGTTCTTATACCATTACTGTCAATAGGGCAACACCTACATTTACATTGACAGGTGACACAAAGGTGTATCATACCACAGCATACATCAAGGCTACTGCATCGGTTGCTGGTACAGTTCATTGGGGAACATCAGACAGTTCAATGACTAGTACAACATCAGTTTCCGCTAATACAGCAACCAATGTTACAAGTAGAGGTGATTCAGATGGTGTTGGTACAACCACAATCTATGCATACTTCACACCTACTGATACTACAAACTACAACTCTGTTGGTAGTTCAAGTTCATATGCTGAATCTGCTGCTGCAAAGACAACAGCATCAACAGATAATAATATTTCTGTAACTGTATCAAGTGGACTTGCATATACTGGTGCAAATCAGGTTATTGCTACAAAGACTGGTGGAGAAGGTTGTGCTCACTTTACACTTGGTTATAGTACAACATCAGGAGGAACAGTAACCTGGGGTACACAAGATGCAACAACAATATCAGTTGCTGGTCCTGGAACATATTATATCCATTATAAAGTTACTCCAGATGCAAACCACAGTACAACAATTACAGATAAACAACTTGATGGAACAGTTGTAATTAGTGAGGGTACATTGACTATAACTATTACTGGATACAGTGGAACATATGATACTACTGCTCATAACATTGTTGCATCTGGACCTACCGCAAAGAACCAGACAGGTACTGCTGTTACAGGTATAACATATACTTACTCAACTTCAGAGAATGGAACATATAGTACATCACTTACCCGTACAAATGCAACAGGTACTGCTTCAAATGAAAATGCAACAGCAACATATTGGGTAAAGGCAGAAAAGTCAGGATATACAACAGCTAAAAAGTCATTTACAGTTTATATTGCAAGAGCAGCTAATCCATTGACAATATCTCCAACATCAAAGACTATTTACAATACATCAGGATACAATACATTTACAATCACTCCTTCTGGAGCGCAGGGTGGAGTTACATATTCATCAAATGCAACAAGTAAGGCAAGTGTAAATAGTTCAGGTGTTGTTACCTATGTTGCTGCCGGTACTGGAACAGTGATTACAGTTACTGCTGCTGGTAATGATAACTACAAGTCTGGTTCAAAGACTTGCACAGTTAATACAGTTGTAGATACAGTTTCAACATATGGAGATATCACAGGTACTATTACAATTTCACAGAAGAAACAGTTCCCTGCTGGTGGTGTAACATTAACAACATCAAATATCAGTACTTATTTTGATTATTCAAGTACAGCAGCACAAACACTTACTTGGGTTTCTGGAAATACAACAAGTGGAACAATTTCACATGCTTGGAGTGGAACAAATGTAACTATTCCTTCATTGGGAACATCAGAAACTTCTACAACAACAGAAAGAACAATCAGTTTCACAGTCACTGCAACAGGTGAGGGTTCTAAAACAAAGAGTGCTTCTGTTTCAAAGGGTAATCAGGAAGCAAACCCTGTAACTGGAATTTCATTAGCTCTCGCACAGACAACTATTGTTTATGGTAATACAACCACAACAACAGTTACTGCAACATACAAGTCTGGTTCAACAGGTACAATAACACCTACATCAGTATCTTCAAGTGATACAACAGTTGCTGAAGTATTATAAATAATATTTTGTCAAGTCTCACACCATAATAATTGGTGTGAGACTGACAAATAAATCAAAATTGTATAAAGATGAGTTTAATAAAAGGTATAGGTATAGGTTTTTCTGATATTACTGGAACATATAAAGTACTTTCAGATACCGAGAGACTCAATGTTATTGCATTGGATTTGGCAGAATATGGAAATGTTTTGTCAATTGATGATGTAATATATACTGGTAATCCCCATACTCCAACACCAACAGTCACAGCAGTTGTTGGTGGAGAAACAGTTACACTTGTCAAAGATAGAGATTATACATTATCATATACAAACAATACAAATGCTGGTCAGGCAACGGTAACAATAACTGGTTTGAGTCCTTTTACAGGTACTATTGAAAAAAATTGGAACATCAATCCAGCAGATATTACAGTTGTTGCTCAGGATCAGACATATGTTTATAATCATTCTGAACAGGGTTCTGGTGTTGTAGTATCTGTTGTTGACAGTAGTACTCCCACTGTAAAGTATAGAATAACTTCCAGTGGAGATTATACACTTACATCTGTTCCTACAAGAATGGATGTTGGTACAACAACAGTTTATTATAAAGTGACTACACCAAACCACAATGATAATGTGGGTTCATATACATTGACAATTACATCATTAGTAGCTGTATTATCTTGGGGAGAAACAACCTGGATATATGATGGTCAAGGACATAGTACTACTTGTACAGTGAGTAATCTGATTCCTGGTGATACTTGTAATGTTATACTTGGAAACAATTCAATAACTAATATTGGTTCAGAAACAGTTACAGCAATTGCATTAAGTAATACAAATTATGAGTTACCAACAGATAGTACAGTAAGTATAATCATAACTATCACTGCAGGTCTCTTTGTCAAGTTATCTGGTGTCTGGACACCTGTCAAGAAAGTGTTCAAGAGGATATCAGGTAGCTGGGTAGAGCAGGATATGACAACAGCATTTGATACTGCTAAAAAGTATATCAAAGTTGGTTAATAATTGAAAATCAATTTTCATAAATATATTATATGTTAGTAGAGTTTAGACATAGAAGCAGTAAACCAACTCAACCCGCACAAGGATGTTTTTATTGGATTGATACAGAAAATAAAACACAGATTTGGTTTGCACCTACTACAGATGTAGATGATATGCTTCTCCTCACTAATGAGGATATAATTGAGAGACTTGAAGAATTAGAATCAAAGGTTTCAAATAATGAAGAGAGTATTCAATCTATCCAGGAAACTCTTGGTGGAATCAAGAATGAAATACTTGAAGAGGTTGAAAGTACTTATGCAAAGAAAACAGATATTCCAAATTTAACTTGGAAAATAATATAAAATATACAATATAAAAACAAAATAAATTATGGCAAAACAAATTAGCGACGCTGATGTTTTTGGTCTTGTAGGTACTCCATCTACAAACTACATCAAACAAATTAGTGATGGTACAACTGCTCATGATCTTACTGTTGTAAATGGTATTAAGTTTTTCAATGGTAAGTCTGATACAAGTGGTATTGAATGGGATGGTGTTCAGGCTCTTGAAGTTGTTATCCCTACACTTGCAGATATTGTTGCAAACCCAGTTGTACTTAAGGGTATAATTAATTCTGCATCAGATGCTCCTGAAAATCCACAGGATGGTTATTTGGTTTATATCGGAGCAGATGGTGTTGAATTTGGTGGACAGATTTGCGAAGCAGGTGATATGGCAGTATATTATAATGGTGCTTGGCATGTCATTCAGGGTGAGAATCAGGTAAAACTTGCAGGTACAGTTGATGCAAGTGGCAACTATGGTGTTGTTCTTTCAGAGACTGCTGCAAAGGTTCTTGAGGTTGAAGGTAAAGATTTGAACCTTTCTGTAAACTATGCAGACATCCTTGGTAAGATTTCTGCAATTGGAAATACACAGATTTCTCGACCTTTAGCAAATGGTCAGGTTACAGTTGAAGGAAAGTATCTTACACTTTCAAGTACTACAGGTGAAGCAACAGATATTACAACTTCGGTAAGTATTGACCTCCCTACTTTTCTTGCAGATGGTACAGTAACAATTGCAGATAAGGTTCTTGCAAGTAGTGATTTCACATTCTCAGAGGGTTCATTCCCTACAATCAGTAAGAATGTTGCTGCCATCACAGTCGAGGCTTCTCACAATATGACAATCACTGCATCAGGTACTGGTGATTTTGTAACAGGTGTTACAGCTATTAAGGCTGTTGCTCTTGAAGATGGTGATGCAACAACTAACAACATTTCTTATGTTACTGGTATTACTGCTGCTTCTGGAAAGAGTTTTGTTAGCGGTATTCATGCTCATGGTACTGCTGATGGTGAGACTGCTCCTGATTTCACAGTTCCTGGTGTTGTAACTGTTGATGCAGATGCTAATACATTTGCAACAGGTTTTAGTGCTGCCTCTGATTCTGGAGATGTTGTTTCTTCAATTAGTGTTGGTACTGTTACAGGTACATTTGTGACTGGTCTTACAGGTAATGGTTCTTCTGTTTTGACAAGTGTTACTTTTGGTGATGCAGATGTTGATACAACTGGAACTAGAAATTGGTTTGTAACTGGTCTTGGCGCTGGTACAGATGTTGTTACTGATGTAACAGTTGGTGCAACTTCACTTATTGCTGACAATAATTCATCATTTGCAAGTAATGCAGTGGTAAGTGCTACTGTTAATGCATCTCATGTTCTTGTATTTAATACTGGTTCATTTATGACTCCAGTTGCTATTTCAAAGGCTGCAGATACTATCACCAAGGGTGGTCTCACCAAGGGTGGTGTTAAACTTACTGGTTTTGATTCAGCATCTGATACACTTGCAACAGGTAGTGTCAACCAAGCTAATACAAGTATCTCTTACAAGAGTCTTAATACTGCTGCTGTTTCATTATCACAGGGTACTGTAGGTTTCCATTATGATAAAGAATACAGTGATGCTTACAGCGCAAGTATGGGTTATAAGAAGATAACAGTGACTACTGCTGATGTTGTAAAGGCAGGTGCAGTTCTTAGTAATACTGCTATCACAGCCAACATCCCTGCTGATACAGTTGCTGTTGGTCTCAATGCTGGTACACTTCCTTCATTGACAATTGATGCTCCATCTGCAACAATTTCAGGTACAGTTGGTACTGCATTGACAACAGAATCCAAGTCTTGGCTTGCTGTTGACCCAGCAAAGAAGAGTATTGCAGGTGCAACTACTTGGAATTTGGTAGAAACATCTGAAGCTGGTGCTGGTGTTATTGAGGTTGCAGATGCTGGTAGATATGAAGCAACAGGAAATGTTGTTATCCCTGCTAATACATTTGTTGCAGATATTCAGGTAAGTGGTACAAGTGTTGTTCTTCCTACTCTGGAAGGCAGTAGCATAGATGTTAGTCGGCCTGATTTTTAATACATAGATTATTGAGAATTGATTATTGAGAAAGGATTTGTGAAAACAAGTCCTTTCTTTTTTGTTATATTTAACATATATAATAATTCAATTTATGGAACATAAAAGACTTCAGTTTTTAGTTCCCCAATATAAAGAGACAGAAGAAATCATAAAGTTTCTTCTGGATTCAATAGAATGTCAGGTCTATATTGATAAGAAAGATATAGGAGTGATTATCTGTTCTGATGGTGGGGAGTATATACTTGACCAGAAATTCCTTGATAAATATTCTTATGATATTGATTATGTCATTTGTAAACACCGGGGAGTATCAGCAACTAGGAACTCTGCATTTCTTTTGTCTGATGCAGACTATGTGATGTATTGTGATTCTGATGATGGGTTCTGTAATACATTTGCTCTTAAAATCATTTTTGAGAACATAGACATCTGTGAAAAGGAAGGAAAACCTTTTGATTTGATGAGTACAAAGTTTTATTCAGAGAGACAGGCAGAAGGAGATAAACCTTGGTCATTAAGTATTATGGATCATAACAATGTTTATATTCATAGTAGGGTTTACAGGAGAGATTTTCTTGTTAAGTATAATCTTTATTTTAATGAAAAGATTTGGGCTAATGAGGATAGTTTCTTCAATATTTCAACTAACTTTTATTCACAGAATACAAAAGCATTGAACATTCCAATTTATTGTTGGAGGGGTAATCCATTGTCAGTTACTCATGATTCAAAGTATATAATTAAGACTCTTCATCAGTTGATTTATTCCAATGACAGTGTTATTGAAACAATGTTGTTTTTGGGAAAACCTGAAAAGGAAATTGCTCAAAGTACATTTGATATCATATGTAAGGTGTATCTTGATATGAACAGACCAGATTGGTATAAACCAGAGAATAAGGAATATAAAGATATTACTATTAAGACATTAAAGTGGTATATTAATAAGAGGGGTAAATTGTGTGAGAAACTCACAGATGATGAGAAAAAGAACATTTTACAAGGTGCAAGAAATACACAGCATTATGGAAATATCGAGAGTATTACATTTAATGATTTTATAAAATTGGTAATGAGTTATGAGTCAGAATAGAACAGAATGGGTAATACATGTCTGGGGAAAGATGAGGGATACCCTGGAACTGAATGATGTTGAGAAGTTCCATATTGATATGTTGAAGAAGTTTCAATCTCAACAGAAGAGATTTGATAAAATCCTTATTAACATTGCATTGGATGATAATAATGACATAAATCTTTTCAATTTCTTAAAAGAAAAACTTGGAGAGGTTTTTATATATGATAATGTTGAATTTTTACATTGTCAGAATAACCCCAAGCAAAATGAGTATGTTACCTTCAGACCATATGTTTTTGATAGGATTGGAGAGGATGTGAATATTTTTTACAGTCATTTTAAGGGATATGGAACAAATGTACAGGTATTAAAGGAGTCTTATCCATCAAGGGTTACAGACTTGTGTGAAATGTTTTGGTCATATATTATGTACCAATATTCTATGAATATAGATGATGTTACAGAAAAACTAAAGGATAAATGTACATATGGTTGGTTTTTGTTGAATAATGAAAATAATGATGTTAATACAGATTTCTATGTTTTATATAAAAAACAGATACAATCTGGGGATGCTGATTTAAAATATATTTCTGAAGGTGGTGTAAATAAATATTATCCCGGTAGTTTTGTTTGGTATAATTTAAAAAACATTGGTGAGGAATTAAGGAATAAAAAAATTGTCACATCAATAACAACAGATTATCTGGTCAAACATTCAGATTTTAATGACTTATGTGTTCATTTTTGTGAAGTCTATTTAATGATTTTCTTAAACATTGATAGTTGTTATTCTGTTAATGATTTCAATAAAGAACTGATAGATATGGGAGGAACAATGTATACACAGTTGTATCCATCCAAAAAAATAGGTAGGGAATATTTAAAAGATTTTGAAAAATATCTGATTGAGAATAATATAATATAGTTAGACATATACTTGTAAAAGGAGGAATAGTCAATAGATTATTCCTCCTTTTTCCATAAATACATATATGAGAAAAGAAGATAAAACTCCGGTTGAGTTTATTGAAACCAACTCAACAAAATTATCAGGTGTACAAAGTGAACATTCTGGTGCATTCATACATGTACATGATGAAGGTGATAGTGATGCCGATGATGTCTTGTATATTGGTAGGGATAGGATTACTGATAAGTTGAATATAGGTGATAGGGATGTAAACACTGTCACAAATAAATTTGGTGGTCTTGAATCATCTACCATAGGAAAACTCAGGAAGAAGACTGTCAGTGATATTATCCTGGATATGGTCACAGGTTCTGAACCATTTGGGGGTATCCAGGTGGTTGATAGTCAAGATGATTTGACAAATGGAACTATTGAGAATCCATACCAGGGTATGGTGGTTGTCAGTATAGATGATAAACCAGCACTTTGGATTTTAAAGGGGGATGATTCCACAAAGATAGAAAACTGGTCACAGATAACCGGGACAGATGATGAGATTCTTGAAAGACTTGGACTTGCTGAATCTGACATAGATAACATTAAGAATGAACTTGGAAATGTACAGGGTGACGTTGTAAGTATTGCTTCTGATGTTTCTCAATTACAGGGAGATATTACAAGTGTTGCATCTGATGTCAGTACACTCACATCAACAATATCTGATGTAGAAAACAGTGTTTCATCTGTTACATCTGATGTTAATGATATAAAAGAAAATATCACCACTGTTGAAGCAAGTATAGAGAATCTTAATTCAGGACTTAATGATTTATCAGATACTGTTGGTCACAGGGATGATGAAGAATCTACAGGTATCTTTGAAGAACTTGATGATTTGAACAGGAGAATCAAGGGTGCTTCATTGGGAGGATATAGTTATCCTGTAATGTCAGAAGAGATGGCAACAGAGGCAACTGAAGATGAAACAGTTGAGTTTGATAAAAATATAAATCCTCATATCCTTGTTGAATATGATCCTCTTGGAACAATACCAAGGACAAAGGATGATATTTATATGGGACTCATTCATGATATGATGGGTGCAATCCGGTCTCTTCAGGCAGAAGTTGCCAGATTGAAAAACTCATTTGATTATGGTATTGATTCATATAAGAATACCAGAACTGCAAAGTCTGTTATCCTTGGAGGAATGGATGATGTTGATATTGATGAACCACTTTGGGCAATAGATCCTGGATATCTTTCATTGGTTGTAGATAATCCTAATTTTAATACATTATTAGATATCAATCATACATTCACACCAATTGGTGCGGGTACTATAGATACAAGTGTTGAAGGACAACTTACATTTGTTGATTGTAAGGGCAGATTTTCAGATGGAAATAAAGATGGTGAGAATCTTACTTTATATTTACTTAAAGATTCAAAACTTATTACATATTTGGTTACAGATAAACCTGATATAAAGATGACTCTTGTTTCACTTGATAATAAGGAAATAACAAGAGAAATTGATTTTGCTGATATTTTAGGCAGTAACAGAGTCAATAAATATGGATTCTGTGTGGTTATAAGTAGAAAGGTAAGGGTTGGAGAAGAAGAAAAAGGATTCAATTATATATACTTCTCAATCATTAACTATGAGAATGATGAGAAATTGTTTGAAGGTTATTTGACCAATGACAATAGATTGGAACAAACAAGGGTTGATATCCCTGAAAGATTCTCAATCCAGTCACTTGATTTTGACAGACTCACCCTTTCAAGGATGAAGTTCTATACAAAGTTTGAGGATTTTACAGATGAGGTGATTTCATCTGCTCCAAGTGAAGATGATTATAAATATGAGGTTGCACATATCACAATCAGGTCAGTCAAGGATACAGATATGCTTAATACTGTTGCAGACCATTTGAGAGATAATGAACTTGTATGGAACAAGGCAGCAGGAACTCTCCACATCAAGTCAGAAGGTAAGATGCACTTGATTGGATCCAATTCAGATGAACATAATAAAGATGAAAATATGACAGATAGAGAAATTTTGGCAGCTCTTAAGAAGATGGGAGTTGTTATAAATGTTGAATACAAAAAGGATGAGTATGGTGATGATACTGACGAGATTGCATCAGTATCCAATATCTCAATGGCACCTATTTCAGATGTCACTTTTGTAAACGAGGAAACCAACAAGAAGTTTACATTCAAGGTTGACACTGAAGGTAATCTTGTTGGTAAGGATAATTCAGCAGTGACTATTAAAGAGTTTATGGATAGTCTTGGAACTAATGCAGGTAATTATGATGCTACTAATTATCAGGCAGTCAGGGGATTTGTTGCTGATTATCTTGCAAGAAAGAATGGCACATATACTCTCAAGGGTGGTGTAAACAAAGATGGTGATGCTGGTAAGTTGTCAGACAGGTTGAGGATTTCATCATTCTATGCACCTATTACAACAGATGAGGCACATGGATGTACACACTCATTTATTGAATTGGAGAACTCATCCAATGTGGATATACCTTTAACAGGCGTGTATCTTCATTTCTATAGTCCTGCTGAAAATAATTATGAAGGTGGAGTTCATCATCTTGCCCTTGATGGTGTGATAAAGGCTGGAGGTACATATCTTATCAGAGGTGCAAAGCATGCAGAGTTTGATGATGAGTCTGCATTCATCAAAGTGAAAACATATGATAAGGAGTGGTATGAGAATGGTGTTGCAATATCATTTGAACAAGAACCTGTTAAGAGTGTTAAAAAGACAAATGAAGATGGAACAACATCAGAGGTTCCAGCAGAAGACAGTAATATAAAGAAGGCATATAGGTTCTGTCTTACATATGGTCTTCCAGATTTGTCACCAAGTACAAAACTTGTTGAAAGGAATACAAATAAAGAAACAGGAGTTGTTATAGATGGTACAACATATGATGCTGCTACTTATCCTAATATCATAGTAAATCCAAGGTTTATTGATTCTTGTTCTTATTCAACATTGGCAACAGTTTCTAATTTGACAGGTAATGACAATCCTTGGTATGCAAATGGTGACAGTGCTGGTATTGGTATTACCATAACAAAGAACTCAATGTTTAGGTTAATGTTTGCACTTGATCCAGCAAAACAGGCATACAATGGTTTCAATACAAAGGATGGTTCAAGGGTAAGATATAACAAAGCAACTGATCTTCAGGTGGTAAGTCTCGATAAAGAGTTTATTGGTTATCCATTCAGTAAGGAAATTGTAAAGATTGATAGATATACTCCAAAGGCATCATTTGAAAATAGAAATGTTATGACTGATAAGACACAGTTGAATAGAGAGAAACCTAATATGGTAACCTGTTCATTTGGTGTTGATGTTTATAATACAAGGTGTTTTAACTGGATTTCTTGCGGTGCATTTGATGAATATGTATGGATAAGAAAAGAAGGTGAGACTACTTGGAATAAGTTCCAGTCTTACACAAAGATTTCAAGTGTAATTCCTGAGGACCATTCAAAGTCAATCTACAGGAAAGAATATTCTGTTGATGTTAATAATACAGTATATGCAAGGATGATTAACAGATTCCCAGGTAATGATGTCCTCTTTACTGCACATAAATGTATTGTTGTTCTTCCAGATGCAGAAGATGGTCCAGTAAAATATGAGTATGTTGTTGGTCGTCCAAACAAGGATGGTAAACCAGATTTGGAACATACCAACAGTATATATACATTCACAGTCTATCCAAGGACTTATGAAGGTAGAACATATCAGATTACTGACCAGCAGGGATTCCACTGGATTGAATACCAGGTATGGGCTGCATCAGCAGAATATCTCAATACAAAGATTGATCAGGAGATTGCTGATTGGAATTCAAAGAACACAAAGAAAGTATTCCCTATCCTTATCAACACTGGTGATATGACTCAATCAGGTGCCCGTATCAATGAGTGGTTGGATTACTACAATGGTGGTATTAGTTTGTTTAATCATCTTGAGCAGATGAATGTGGTTGGTAATAATGACCTTTGTCCTATCAACCCAAGAGAACTTGGAACAGGTAATGATAATGATAAATCAAGTTCACACTTCTTCCATTACTTCTATTGCTTTGATGTAAGGGATAATGATGTGTGTACAGAAACAACCCCAGACCCAGAGAAACCATCACAGATAGTTTATGAGGGTGACAAATTCTTTACAGGAGAAAGTCTTATTGTAAAGGCACATACTGGAAGTGTGGTGGTTGATAATGTTACAACAAACATCAATATTAAGGAGGACAAGTACATTCCTTCAACATATTATTTCAAGACAATGGATGTGTTGTATGTTATGGTCAATTCTGAAATTCCATACAGTAATGTACAGAAATGGTTTGGACTTTGTTCAGAAGGTCAGAGGTATATAAACATATATACAGGTATTGAAGTTATTGCAGATGGTAATTATGCTGGAGATGTTGATTACTTTACACCAATATATGAAACAATATATGCTTGGTTAAACACCAATAATAATGAAAGAAAGGTTGTTGTTGCAATGCATGAGATGCCGTTTACAGTTATTACAAAGGCGTCTTTGACAAATTCAGATGCAACATATATTGATCAGACAAGAAACCATCCTTTAGCAAAAGCAAGACTTGGTTCAAATGCAAACCAGTTGGACATCAATGAAACAAGAGGTATTTACTGGTGTTCAAGACTTCTTGAATATTTTAACTGTAAACTTGTGATTGGTGGACATAAACATACATATGCTCTTTCATATCCTATTAAGGAAAAATATAGTTGGGTATATACAGGTGAGACAGCAATAACTGGTATTGAGAAAAATCATACTTATGATTCTGCTGTGAAGATTAAACCTATGTCTGCAACCCTTGCTGATGAGGCTGGTTCATCACCTATATTTGATATATCTTGGAAAATTGATCTTACAACAGATGAAGTTAGGGATGAATATAATGTATCAAAAGATAGAACAGAAATTGGTGATAATAAAACTTTAAATAGTACAAAGACACCATATATCCCTAAACATTTGTATGATACTTATGGTAAGGATGTTTATGATGCTGGTAAGAAAGGTATTGTTCGTTGTTGTACACCTCTTGAAATTGTTGGTAATACAGATTATGATGGATTTGTTACTTATTCAATGTGTCAGGCAACAGGTTATAAATTGAAGTCAAACAAGGAACTTCCTTCACAGTTACAGGTGTTCTCAAAGATTATTCCTATGACAACACATAAGGCATCTGGTGACTCACCTAATGCAAACCAGTTGTATCCTATGTATAGTGTACTTGAATTCAATGATGATTGTTCAGAGGTTTTTGTAAGTATGAACCGTATAACAGGTATCTTCAAGAAGGATGGTGCAGATAAGTTCACACAAATTGATTATGGTACAAAGAAAATGGGTAAGGAAACACTGTGTACATTTGAAAAGGAAGATTGTAAGTATAGTGGTGTTGCAGTAGATAAGCCTATGACAAATGTAAATGCAGATGAACTTTTCTTTGCAACAGATGAACAGAAAGTTTATAAGTGTTCAATTGAAAATGAGGTTGTTTCTTGGAAACCAGTATATGAAAGAATGTATGGTAAATGGTTGAGTGAAGAAGCTGCAGAAAATAGAGTTAAAGCACATGAATTGGATCCCACCAATGTGGCAGATAACAGATATTTACACATTAAATTTTAATTTATTATGAAACTAAAAAAAGGAGATGAGGTATATCCATTTATAACAGGTGATGATGTTATAGTTACTAAAGGTACTAAACATCCTGGTAAGACTTTTGATGTTGCCCTGGAGGAAATTGATGATGAACTAACATCACAAAAAAAGGATATAGAAAAACTTAAGAGTAATCTGAAATATCTATATTCTTATGGTGGTGTTGGCGGAAATGGTAATAATGGTTCTGGTGGATCTACTGGAGCAGCAGTATTGTTTATTTCACTTGGTGGTCACCAGTTACAGAATGGTGGAAATCCGATTGTACTTAATGAACCAGGTACTTATGTTCTTGAAGGAAATGTAAGTAATAGTGGAGGAGAGACATATTATGTATCTGTCACAGTTGGTAATAGGGAAATTCCTATTCCTGCATTGAGTATAGAAAAGAATAAATGTAGATTTTCAACAAGTGTAAATCTTCCAAGAAATGGTGAGGTTTCTGTAATGTTTTATGGACCAGATGGTGAAACAGCATTATCTGCAATACGTCAGAACTATATAGTTAATCCTCATACTTTTAATGTTAAATTTAAATATGAGTTTGAAAGTGGAGGAAATACACAGGAAGCAGAATTTGATAGTAGTAATGAATATTTTATAGGAGATAATTCACATAAAAATCCATTTGTAGATATATCATTTAAAATAGATATTCCAAATGTAACCAATGTTTCAGTTGAATATAGTATTGGGGATACTGATGAAATCACAGATGAAGAATCAGAATATATCAGTGGCCAAGGTATTAAGCAATTTGGTGATACAACAGATATATCTAATAATCATTTTAAGATTCATTTGGATAAACTTAAAAGAAATGAAAAAAAGTTTACAGATGAAAGTAATACAGGTACATATGATGTTTCTGTAATTTTAAAATATACAGCTAATGCCGAAACAGTCACATCAACATCAACATTTAAGATTACATTAATTCCTAATTATCTTTATATCAATGTGAGAAATCCTCAAAATTTATTGTATGATACTTTTGAGGATATACTTAAAGCAATAAATGATGGTGAGGAAGGTATACCTAAAAGAAGTTTAAATGTAGGTGTATATACATCATTTTATTGTAAGATATATGAAGGTACAATTAGGACAAATAGGCAGCAGTATCCTCTTACTTTCAAATCATATGATATGTATGATGATGATGGTAATCCTGAAACTCCAGATGTTTTTAAAGATGACCCATCGATTACTGAAAATAGAACAGGTATAGTTGAACAAGTTGAAACTGCGAGACCTATTTCAGTTGCATTTGAAACACCAGGAATTAAAAAGTTGGAGTTTGTAACACTTGGTCAGAAGACAACAGTACATGATAATGAAAAACCTGTTGTTAAATATATCTATGTTAAAGAATCAGAATCTAATATAGATTGGTATCCTACAAGTCTTCAGCAACAGACATTTTATTTCAGGGCAAATTCTGGAGAAAATACATTTTCTCCAAATTTCCCAACAAGTGCTTTTTCAGGAACATCTCCTTTGGAGTTGAGTGAGACATCAAGACCTATTACATTGTCAGATGAACTTTGGGGACATCCAAATACAGGATATGATACAACAATTATTTCATTTGGTATACAATATAGTGCTGTTAATAATGATGGTGCAGAAATTTTTAGAACATATGAAGGTAGTTCAAATGTTCCGGATATTGTATTGCATTCAAATAAATTATTTTCAGATACTGGAAAAAAGATTTGTATTCCTACAGAAAATAATTTTGATAAATCTGTTAATGAACAATATCATTTAGTTCAGATTGTAAGATATAAGATTGGGTGGGATAGTAGTAATAGTCCACAATATGCATCATATTTATATATTGATGGAAAACTTGAATCTAATAAACCTGGTACAGATAGCAATCAGTTGTTTATTGGTAGGATTGTTCTTAATAATGTAAATGTTGTTTATAATCTTATAAGTATTCAGTATATAAAATTGGATGAACCAAGTGTTGTTGCATCAAATGAGTCAAGTACTATAGATGCACTTGTTTATCAATATTATCTTGGATATAAAGATATTATGCATGTTGGAATTGTATCTGAAGCAGAGAAGGAAATTCTTAAGACAATATCAGATATAAAATTTGATGGAGAAAATGTAATAGTTGAAAAATCATTTATAGATAGTACATCACCATATATGCCAATTCCAACTATGATGATGGAATATGAAGGACAAAAACTTGATGATGGAACACCAGATATAACAGATTTGAATAAGTTTATATCAGATTTGTTTAGGGGTTATCCTAATGGAGATACTGCTTTTGGTAGAAGAGAGATTTCACTGTATTGGTGTGAGGGTAAGAAAGAAGGTACAAAGACATCATTGAACAAAATTGAAATACCTACTATTACTGACTCAAAGACTAATATATCTTATACTGGTAACTGGATGGTTGAACTCCAGGGTACATCAACAATGAGAAATAGGATTAAAAACTTTTCATTAGTTGTTAATACAAGGAATACAACAGGTGATAAAGTATTGTTGATGTCACCAAACTTTGATAGAAATAATCCAAAGACATTCCTTCCAGAAAGTGTGTGGACTATAAAAGCAGATATTGCTGACTCTGCACATGCAAATAATACATCTATAGGTAAGTTTGTAAATGAAGTATGTACACCATTTAGTCAAAGTAATGGTATGAATCTTTCTGGAAATGTTGCTGCATATGTTAAGAATACACTTGAAGGTTTCCCTGTATTGATGTATTTTAAGATAGGTGAGGCAGTGTATTATCTTGGTGTATATAATTTCAATATGGGTCGTCAGTCATATTACAATCTTGGATATCATACATCTACTGATATGACAGAGATGATGACCAATATAATTGCTTCAGGTGATTCTCCATTTTCATTTTCAATAGGTTCTGGAGAAATTGTTTCAACATTAGCAATTGGTGAAATTCAGGATAACTTTGCTGAATTTGATTTTCACCAATTTGATGATTCTGTTCTTTTCCAGCCGGATGATAGTTCAATAACCAGGATGTTTGGTAAAGATAGTAAAATTACTGGTGCAGACAAGGGTAGAGCAAAGGGTACATTGAGTAATTTTGTGAAGTCAGTTTCCAGGGCTGGAGCATATTGTTTTGCAAGTATTGGTAAGACACCTGTAAAGAGTAAGGCAGATGATTCTGATAAATGTATAAACAGGTATGATGTTGAATCATATAAAGATGAAGAAAATAAGACACATTTCATAGAGAAAGTTCCTGATATAAGCTGGCAAATGAGATATTCAGGAACAGATAGGATATGGACAGAAGATACATCTATATCCTTTACAAATATTGGTAGGGATATTGATAATCTTTTGAAATGTATTCATACATTTGATAAGAATGATAATCAAATTTCTCCATTCCTTGATTTTTCATCTGCATCAGAATATTATACTATTTGTATGGCATTCGGTATGGTTGACTCCATATTGAAAAATATGAATATAAAATCTTGGGATGGTCATAAATGTTATGTTGCATTCTATGATATGGACTGCGCTCTTGAAGAAAACAATGCTGGTGGAGAGGATGTATCTTATCTTGCTGCTACAGATTATTGGCATTCTGAATTTTCAAGGGGTTATGTTGAACCAGTTACAGTAAATTATGACTATTGGAATTCTGAAATTGGTAAAGGATTTGATTTTTCATCAAGTTATCTTTTTGCCATTGCTAAATATGCACAAGCAATTTTTAACAAACTTGATGGAAATAAAATCACATTGACAAATTTTCCTCAACAGTTCTGGGCAAAATTACGTCAACCTAAAACCAAAACATCTAATGGTGGTGCATTAAGAGATGCAAATTATTTCATAAACACTTATTTTTCATCAGGTATAGGTAAGATTCCTGCATATTTAGCATCATTGAATTATCAAGTAAAGTATCTTTATAAAGGTACAATTATTGATGATCAAGGTAGAGAAACAGAAATTAGACCATTGGCTAATGAAAGTGCATTCAATGGTACTCGTCTTGAAAAAGTTAAAGATTGGTTAAATAAGAGACTTCATTTCTTGGATGTTGTTTTTAATGTTCAGGGAATTGGACTTCCTATAGGTGGTGGTTATACTACTCCAAATGCAGACAGTAATTTATTGAGTGATTTGAGTCAGAATAATGATATTATTGTTCTTTCAGATATGTTCTCTACAGAGAATGCAAAGACAATAATTATGGGTAGTAATGCATTACCTGTTGATGTATATGCGCCAATGAATACTCCATTTATTATTAATAGGGGTAGTTCAAATGAAATATATCTTCTTTGTGCTGGTACAGATGAACCTAATCCTATTTCCATAACTGCTACAGAATCTGAATCTTATAGATTTTTAGGTTCAAAGGAATTTACAAAATTAAGTATGATAGAACCATTCCTTACAAGTGCATATATGATAAACTCTAATAAGATAGAGGAGATTATATATGGAGGTATGACTGTTCCTGCCAAGGCAGCATCATTTAATATTGTATCAACATCTGTAAAGAAAATTCTTTTTAATATTCCAACATTTAGTGGAACATTATCAATAAATTCAACAGGACTTAATGGTCAGGCAGTACACACATTGGATATTTCAAGAACTGGTTTCAGTTGCGATTTAAGAAGTTTGAGTAATTTGAAAACTTTAAATATTGCATCTATTAATAATCGTTCTGGATTCATAACTGTTGCTGAATGTCCTATTATTGGAGAAAATTGTACAATTTCAGGTATTGAAGGATATAATCCAACAACATTGAATACATTAACAATGTCAGGTGTCTCTGGTAAGTTTGATATAAGAGATACAAATATTGAGAATATAAATTTCACAATTGATCCTGATAAAGAGGGAGAAATCTCAATTAATGGAGATACCATATTAAGGAATTTAAACTTAAATGGATTTAAAAAGATTGCAATAAGAAATTGTCCAAATCTTGAAAAACTTGTTATTGAAAGTCCAGAAAAATGTATAGAACTTATTATTGATATACCTGATACAAATGAACGTTTATATACATTAAATGGTTTCAATAATATATACAATAAATATAATCCTGAAACAGAATTAGAAGAAGAAGTAACATATCCTGGTGTATTTGACTTTACATCATTTATTAATCTTGAAACATTAAGTTTATCAGGATCAGAGGGTGTTGTCATAAAGATTCCTAATAGAAAAGTTTCAATTCTTACATTCAGGGATAATAAGAAACTTGAATTCATTGATACTGCTGAAGAAAATTCAGTCATTGAACTTACACAAGATAGTACATTCTTGAATTGTTGGTGTTATGGAATGAGACAGAGTTGGTGGTCTGATGAAAGAGGTACATCAACTAGACCAACAACATATCCTATTTCTGATTTGATTGGAGATGGACAAAAGGGTGTAGGCAACTTGACAAAAATGTGTGTAAGTGAGACTTGTGAATCATTAGCAAATACATTTTATAAAAGTATCAACACATTCCCAACAAAATATCCAATAAGTAAGCCATATAGAAATGTTTGGGGGCAAGATGTATATAATAGTGTTCTAACCCAATCAGAAGCAAAGGAGTTTATAAATTCTTATGTTGGGGGTGTAAAAATTGAAGAAGAACATATTATAGAAAGAGAAAAAAACATCTATGATATATCAGGTAAAAATAAACAATATGGAGAGGATTGTAGGGCAAACATAAAATCTCTTTATGGATGTTTCTATAATCAAAAGGGCATTTTTTATAAAGGTAATCCAGATTCAGATATACCTGATTTGTCAGGATATACAAGTTTGACAAATATATCTATGATGTATTATGGTACTGGTGTAGAGTTTCTTAATTCAAATGTATTAAGTCTTCCAGATGAAAATAATACCAATGATGGTGAACTTTTGCAGATGGATAATATTCTTGGATTTGTAGAATTGAAAATATCTAAAGATGCCTTTAAACACATATCTTATCGTATAAATACTCTGACTAATATGATACTTTCTATATATGGAGAGGGTTATGATTATAATCAACTTTTGAATACAGATGTAGATACTGATGGATATCTTAATATAGTTGACATTTTATGCCCTAAATTGAAAGAAGATGCTGAAAATGAAACAGATTATGAACCATTTACAAGAATTACAAGTTTCAATAATTTCAGTGTAAAGGCTAATCAGTGGATAGATTATAGTGATTTATTGAAAATGTGTCCAGAAGTAAAGAGTTTGGTTAATTTCTTGAATTGTGATTTGTCAAAGTCAAAGATTGATGGTATGATGAAAGATTGTAAAAATCTTGAAGTTATTGATATGTCCTTCAATCATACTGGTGGTGTTGAATTTTTAGAGGGTAATAGTTCACATGCGATAGATTTGTATGAATTTTTTAATTGGAATGAATCAAGTTTATACACAAAAATAACTAATCTTTTTACATCCATTTCAAGTGGAAGTTCAACACCTGTTGGTTTTTCAGTAAAGAAGGAAATTTCAAATGAACACTTTTTAGAAATTATGGGATTACTTCATAATTATGAAAACATATCAAAACTTTCAAATTTGTTCAGTTATTGTACAATCAATGGATATGATGGTTCTGAAATCAAATTGGAAGGAGATATGAATAATGTTGTAAATATAAACTCATTGTTCTATAAGTGTAAGAGTAGTAATAATACACCATTAAAAATAAGACGTTCATTCTTTGAACATCTTAAGAATGTGACCTTGATGGCAAATACATTTTATGGTGTTTGGTTTGATCATATGCTTTCTTATGATTTCTTCTGTAAGCAATTACCAACAAATGAGGCAACAATAGAAAATGTATATTTGGATTCAGAAGGACATATTCCTGGAATATTGAAGACTGTTAAATATAGAAATAGTCTTATTAATGATATGTCTTATTGTTTCTGTGAAGCAAAATTTGTTGGTTGTGATGACTGGTTTAATCCAGCAGATGTTGTTAACAATAATTTAATACCATTTGATGATATTGTTAATGATGACAGTACAATAAAAGAGTATTATAAGTTGGCAGGAGGTGTTTATGTTAAGTATGTGATTTCTGAAAACAGTGCTTATTCAGATACAAGAAATAACTTTACAAATTATGTTGATAATGTTAGGATTAGTGGTTTACAAGAATCTTGGTACTTGAATAATCATAATATTGAAGCAGATTTGAAAGCATATAAAAATAAAGTTGTAAGTGCTGGACCATATACAGAAAATACATATAAAATATATCCAACATACTGTTGTCTTCCTCCAGATATTTTCTATGGTTGTGCTAATGATTGTAATTTATCAAATGTATTTGCAGATACCAATATTATAGGTGTAATTCCTCAACACTTATTAAAGAAGTGCTACAATAGTAAACTTGAAGATATGTTTAGGAATGTAAACATTCTTCCTAATTTGATTTATCATTATAATAAAAATACCAATGATTCTGGATATCTTTCTTTGATAAATGATATTGAGATTGATGAAGATACAATATCAATAAAAACAAGTACTGATGATAAGATAGTTTGTGTATTTGATGCTGGAGATGCAACAGTATTATTTAGAAATAGTAATGGTGAACTAAAAAGAAGAAGACCAATATCTTATGTATATTTAAAAGATGATTCTGAACATACACCTATTACTAATGATAATAGATATAAAGATTTTAACAAGAGTCAGTTTGTTTATGTTCCACAGGGATATACAACAAATCAAAATCTCAATGGTGCATTTACATTCAGGTATAATCTTCCAGCACAGATTGACTTGTCAGAAAGCAGTCTTGCTTCAGAAGATATTACTTGGGCTGCTGGTAATTATGATACATCATATTCACCTGAAGAATTACATCCTGAATTGTGGCCATATTATACACAATATTATTTTATGACTGATGAGAGTATATCTTGGAACAGATTAATATATATGAGTCATCCATTTATTTCAGATTCACAAGATGTTGATTTGGTTCCTAAAGAAAATGGTACTAGAGAAATTAGAGTGTTCTCATCTGGTGATTCAACTTATAAGAATAAGTGGTGGAGTAATTATGAAGATGTAATCCCATCAAGATGGGATGGACAGACATATGGTTTATTGAATGTGTTTTTAAATCTTTGTTGTAAAAGAGACATTAGAACAGGAAAACTTTCAGATAATGGATGTACAATAAGTAAATCTATGACTAATACTCCACAGATAGGTTCATTTATTTCAGGAACATTAGTGACATTATTAAATGGTAAAGTATTTGATGATGGTATGGATGCTGGTAGATTAACAAATCTTAATGCATCATCTAACATTATTCAGTATTCTATTGGTTTTGGTAGAAATATTATATTACCAAAAATACAATATACTATGAGTGATATTTCTCAACATCCAAAGATATTGTTAACATATAATTCAGACAATGTATTATTCTATGAATATATGTTCCCACAGGATAGTTTGAATAAATATAAGTCAATATATAATATGAATAATGATAAGATAAAGTCTGGCAATTTCAAATACATAGTTAAGTAACAAAAAACCCAGGATCCAACTCCTGGGTTTTTTACATTTTCAGTTTCTTCACTTCATAAGGGAATCCCTGACTTTCATAAATCTTTATTCTTTCTCTGGCATGTGCCATCTCATAACATCCAGAATAGAGGTTGTCAGATATGTCATAGATATTCACAAATGATTTGTTTATCTTCTCACTTTTTCTCAATCCTCTACCAATACTTTGGAGTATTGTTGAGATTGATTTATAACTTGTAATGAAGAAGATATTGAAGATTTTGTTGATACTGATACCTGTTGATGATGTGCCGAAACTTGCAATAAGGACAACATCATCTTTTATCTCCATTCTTTTTCTTATTTCTTCACGGACTTTCTTATCAATGTCACCATCAATATAGTATACCATCTTGGTGGTGTTTTCTTTCATCCATTTGAAGAGTTTCTTACCATAGTCTTTTCCATTGAAGAGAACCATAGTGTTTTGTTTTGTCGCTGCGATTAGTTTCGCTATGATGAAGAATCTTTTCTCATTTTCATTCACAAATTTGTTTTCAAGTTGGAACATATCCTTACCCTTTCCCATCTTCACCAGGTTCTTCTTGGCATTCTTGAATGCTTCTTTTTGGTTATCTGATGTATAATCAAGTCTTACCTGTGTTATCTTACAATCAGATATGAATCCTTCTTCCTGGAGTTGTTTTGCAGCTATATCTACCACTATTGGTCCGAAGTTTGACACCAGGGTGAGACCATCTGCATATTTGGTAGTAGGGATGGTACCTGACAGACCAATCCTGTAGGGAAACTTACATTGGTCCATAATGTGGATTTGTGAAGCAGAACAGGCCTTATGTACCTCATCTGTGAGTACAACATCAAACTGTTTGAAGAAAGCGGCACATTCAGTTCTCAATGATTGATAAGTACCTATATAGATATTGGCATCTGGGGTGACCTTACAACCAGAGAATATCTGTTGGATTTTGATGTCCAGTTTTCCATTGTTATATTCAGTGAAGTCTGCTGTTGGTTGGAGGACCAGGTCAATACCTGGGACAACCATCATAATCTTTTTCACATTTCTGTGTGTAAGAAGCCAGGCAAACATCATAAATGCAATATAGGTCTTACCTGCTGATGTGGCAAGTTGGAGCATACATCTTCTGTATTTGAGACCTTTGTATGCAGCATCTATCTGATAGTATCTTGGTTTCTTTTCAGCATCCTTGAAGAATTCATCACACCAGTCTTTGAATTCATCATAATCAATGTCATTGTCAAAGAGGACTTCAAGGTTTGAGATTTCGCAATGGAATCCATATTCTTCACATATTTTAAAGAGATAATGATAGGTTGAGGCTGGTAAAAACTTATTTCTTAAGAAATTGATTTTACCATCCCAACTCCCTGCTTTGTACTGCGGGGAGAACCTGGCATTCTTTACATCCTTGTTATAGGACAGTAACAACTGGTCATATTCCTGTTGTGTACATTCATCTATGACAAGGAATTCTCTTGTGTCATCTATGTGTAACTTCATAATATCTTATAATTAAATATAACAAAAAAGGTAAAATGCACTTTATGAAAATACACTCTACCCCCTATTATATTTATGATTTTCTGGAAGAAACAGATTTTTTTCTATCCATAAGATTGGTCATTAAATGTACTCTTTCTTCATCTGTCAGTTCATTTGATTCAGCAATGAATCTCTTCAGGCTTCCCATTGATATTGGTCTTACATATAATTTCTTGAGGTCTTTATTGACTTGTTTCAGAAGTTCTTTCCTGGATATCTTTGTATTACTGTTTCTTATCTTGTCTACTACAACGAGTTTCAATCCTTTGTCAAACCCTCTGGAAAGTTGTGATTTCTTTCTGTCTTCATCAGAATATGCAAAGTTGTTTATGTTCTGGATGGAATAGGTGAATGCAGAATCAAATGCCTTCTTGAATTCTCCATTGGTGAATGATGACAGATTGGTTGTATCAGGCCAGACACCTCCATATTTATTGTCTTCTTCCTTGAACCTCTGGAATACAATCCCAAACACTTCCTTCTTGAGTTTATCAAACTGTTCATGGGACAATTTGTTGAAATCTTCCTTGTGTCTGTATCCATATCTCTTGGACACTTCTAATGTGGTGTATCTGGTACAGGAAATGACAAATGTATTCCTGGATGTACCAAAGGATTCAGTCTTCTTTAATTTCCTTTCAGGTCTTTCTTCAATCTTGATTTCAGATACATCCTCAGCATCATCAATCTTCATCACTTTTTTCTCTGTGATTTTCTCCACAAGAGGACTCAACAGTTCTGACAGTTTGTCATACCACTGTGTGATGTCAGGTGCGTTTTCAAAATACTTCTGTCTTGATTCCTTGGATGAAAAGATACAGTTCATCTCTTCATCTGTCCTGTACTTGATTTCACCATCTGAAAGATAAGGCATCAGAAGTTCAAGGTCATATGCACCAATCAATGCAGACATAGGATTCTTTGCTTTCCAGAATGTATAATTCTTGTCGCCAAATTTCCTTCTCTTTACAATATCACACAATGCCATTGTATATTTCCTGTATTGTATCCCAAGGGATGAAATCTTTGTGAAATCAGTTTTCCTGAAATCAATCTCCTTGTTCTTACAGGTATCATTCTGAAGTTCATTTATCAGATTACTGACAGTATCATTGTCTATGTCCTTGTATTGTAAATCCTGGATGAGCCATTGTAACTGAATGTGTTTGGACTTGTGATTGAAGATATAAAAATCCGGTAAAGAATCATATCTGGCAAACATGTGTAGGAGATTGTTTATCTCTTCCTTGTTGTCCAGCCTGGTACAATCCACATCAATATCCATCACCACCAGGTTTCTCAAGTTTCTGGTATAACCTGTACCTATGGCAGAATAATCCCTATAAGTATAACACAAGTCAAGGAAATTATTGATTCCCATTTTCTTCATCTCACCTTGTGTGATTCTTACAGAAGGGTCATTCTTTGTACTGGAGATGTCATTACTTTTTATTGAATAATCAATTTGACAGTTTACATAAGACTGTATACTTTTTCTGTACATTGACCGTCTTGCATCAACGAAATATGCATTTGAATCATTACTTTTGTATGCGAGGAAAAACCCATTGTCCCTTCTCAAGTAAACCATCTTGAACTTGTAATCCTTGAATGAATCATCTTTCCACCTGGGGTCAATCATTTCATATCTCCAGGATGACCTGTCATATTTGGATGGTTTATCAACCTTTATAAAGTAAAGGTCATTACTGTTCTGCACTATATCTTTCAGCGTCTTACCCATAAATATTCATATAAAATCATATTAAAAATAACAATAATTTATGAGAAAATTAGGAGAAATTTTGAATGAGGGTGCATGGGGTTATGAACCAGACCAGAATGATGGTACACTTGATTTGAGGGGAGATATTTTCTTTGG
>ODAI010409959.1_pt1 | contig 31562 bp, 26 predicted proteins | sample 1539321 | NCBI WGS metagenome assembly ODAI01 (sample SAMN02144231, study PRJEB22623) | gut metagenome | biome: sheep rumen | host: Ovis aries | place: New Zealand
ACCGCCGTCCTTCATGGCAGCAGCCATGGAGGACGGTACAGATAAAAGAAATCCAGATCCATACACACAGAGGGCAGAATACCTCGCTTTGCGTCAGCATTCAGAATCAGAAAAGCAGCATAGAGAACTGAACCATAGAGAAAAGTAACACAGAATAAAATACAGAAGACACACATTGCCGGTTCGTGTACGGCAAGGGGAGGAATACAATGAAAGTTATTTACAGAAACCAGGTCAAGGCAACCGGCAGCAGCGTGGATGAGTTCAAAGGATCCGGCATGTTCATTATCTTCGGCGATAACGCCCCCGAAGAGCTCAGGGATTACTGCTATTCCGTAAACATCAATCCGATCAACGGCGAGTTAAAGGCAGGACAGTTCCTGATCATCGATGACCAGGCCTATGAAATCACCTGTGTCGGTCCTGAGGCACCCGTAACACTGGCAGGTCTGGGACATATGACCGTCAGCTTCACCGGCCTGACCGAGCCTGAAATGATGGGAACCATGTATGTAAAGCTGGCACCCGGACAGACCGAGCCCGAGATGGGGATCGGCACCATGTTCCTGGTCGTGGAGCCCTGAAGCACAGGCTCCGCCGGCGAAAATACAGCCTGACGCCGGATGATCCCGGTCCTGCAGCCTGACCGGCAGGACCGGGAATAATTTTAATTATGGAGCATTATTGAGGAAATCCGTTTTCCTGAAGTATTTCTTTGCGTTATTCATTTGGAAATATGGATAGGAAATGTGTATTTGGAAGATATCGAAGATCAAATAAAATCAATATTTGTAAGATATTAACAAAGATATTCTGTATTTGTAATTTCCGTTCAACTGGAAAAATTTGGCATTAATGACAGAAATGTTTTTCGTTAGAATGTTTACAGGTTTGTGTATCTATTAGAAAAAGGGCGGGATGATTTATGAAGAGTTTATTCAGCGATAACCGGGCAGCCAATATTCTGCAGGCATTCCGGCGGAATTCAGTACTGAGAGTAAGCGCGCTGGCGCAGAAATTCGGCGTCAGTGAACGAACGATCCGTAATGATATCAAACAGCTGAATACTGATCTGGAAGGCTGCGCAGTAATCACCGGAGAACAGGGCAAATACAGTCTCCGGGTCTATGATAATGATCAGTTCCGGATCCGCTATGTCAGGATCAGTGAAACGGACGGAATGTTCAACACGCCGCAGAACCGGATGGATTATGTGTTCGGCCAGCTGATGCGTTCCCCGGAACCGCTGCTGACAGACGAACTGGCTTATGAAATGAATATAGGCAGGACGACACTGATCGGTGATCTGAAAAAGCTGCGTTCCGATATATCCTCCTACGGGCTTACGGTAGTAGGTAAGACCAGCAAGGGGCTGCTTCTGCACGGGAATGAATTTGATATCCGCAGATATGTGCTGGAGAATAATTATGAGGCGATTTACCGGGATTATCCTCTGGACAGGGAGATCTCTGCCATGCTGGAGGAAGCGGAAAGGAAATCTTCTCTCAGCAAAAATGTCAAAAAGCAGTTCCGTCAGTATGTAACGATCACCCTGGACCGCTTTCTGACAGGACATTTCATAGGGAGACTGCCGGAGAAATATTATAACCTGACAGCCCGAAAAGAGTTTTCCGATGTTGACAGCCTGATGAACCGGATCGGCGTAAGCCTGCATACGGAAATCCCGGTAGAAGAAAAACTCTTTATCTTCATGCCCATTATTGGGATGCGTACACCGGCGGACCTGGGCAGTATGTATGCCATTGAACTGGATGAAAGGGTCCAACCCATTATCCGGAAAATTTTCGACGAAATCCGGAACAGGCTGGATATCGCTGTGGATATGGAACGCTTTTCTGAAGAATTCCAGTACCATATGATGTTCATGCTTAACCGCCTCCGATTCCGGGTGCGGCTGGATACCGATCACATGGATGATGAGATCCGCCATAAGTTTCCCCTGGCATATCAGATGGCGGGGATCGCGGCGGAAGTCATCTCGGAAGCCACCGGCCTGACGGTACCGGAGGAGGAAAGGATTCTGCTGACTACCTATTTCGGCGTATATCTGGCGGAGAGCAATATGAACCAGTTCCGGGAATTCCGGGTGGCGGTCGTCAGCAGCTTCGGCCGGATCTCCAGCCGCCTGATCATGGTCCAGCTGCGCAAGATCCTGGACCGCGGTGTTGAGATCGAGATGTACAGCGGGGATGCCGTAGATGAGGAACTGCTGGATTCCTTCAGCATTGTGCTGACAACGGAGGAACTGTCTGTCCCCTGCAGCCGTCCGGTCATCCGGATCCGGGAAATCTTTAACGAGCAGGAACTGCGCCACAAGATTGAGAAAGCCAAATACTGGGATAAGATCGATGTCCCCATGATGGATAACAACTGGTTCATCATGGCCGGCCTGCTGGACGAAAGCCGCTTCTTTGTACTGGACCAGGCAGCGTCCTACGAAGAGGGAATTTCCATAATGGCGGATTCGCTGGCGGCCAGCGGGCAGGTCGATATGGAATTCGGAAAGCGCCTGGCGGAGAGAGAAGCCAGGGGCACCATGGTATTCGACCACCAGGTAGCCATTCCTCATCATGTGCAGTACGCGGCGGACAAGCTGATTCTGGCAATCGGCGTATTTCCACAGCCGGTACAGCAGAAGGGCAGGGAGGTCAGTGTCGTCTTTATGATGGGCCTGCCGGAGGTGGATGACGCCAATGACAGCCTGCTGATCCGGGTCTATGATGAAATCATCTGTATTACCCATGATCCGGAGCTGCTGCGTAAGATCGCGGAGGCGGATTCCTTCCAGACACTGCTGAACGTACTTTATAAAGAAGCAACTTAATAAAGAAACAACTTAATACCCCATTTATGATAAGCAGCCGCGCGGCCTTACAAGAGGTCAGCGCGGTTTCTTTCTGCGTTAATTATAAAAACTTTTATAAAATATTTGATTTAATCTTGACAAGAAGCGGCCGCTGCTGTAGTATACTAACATAAAACATTTTATAAAAGTAAAAACATAAGTGCTGCGGATGACTGCGGCCGGCAGGCACACCAGCCAGCCGGTCAGTCGAAAAAGAAGCAGGAAGAACGGGGGACGCAGGATGAAGACTTATTCAGCACAGGAGAGAACACAGGAACTGCTGCATATGCTGCGGACACATAAGGGCGTCCGGATCTCCGGGATGGCAGAGAAGCTGTCAGTGACCGAGAGGACCATCCGCAATGACCTGGCCGGACTGGAAAAAGATCTGGCCGGAATCGCTTCCGTCAGCAGAAAGCAGGGGATCTGCAGCCTGAACGTGACGGATCCTGCCGGTCTGGACCGCTTCGTGAGCCGGATGGCCGCGCAGACAGACCAGGGACTGCCCGAAGACCGGATGGGATACCTTTTCGAGACCCTGCTCCGGGCAGAGGCGCCGGTGATCTCCGACGAGATCGCCTATGAGCTCTATATCGGCAGGACTACTTTAATGGCGGATCTGTCCAGGCTGCGCCGGGAACTGGCCCCCTGGAATCTGAAGATCACCGGCAGGTGCGGCAGAGGCCTGGTCCTGGAGGGCAGGGAGATTGATATCCGCAGATGCCTGCTGGCAGCCTATCCCCATCTGATTCTGCCGTCGGAAGATGCCCGTGTCGACCGTTACTGCAGAGAAGCAGGCCTGAGCAAAAGGGCAGCTGTCTGGTTCCGCCGTTTCGCGGGTCTGGCTCTGGAAAGAAACAGGACAGGCCATCCGGTAGAAGATCTGTCCGGCTGTTATCCGGAACTTGCTGCCGGGAACGGCAGCAGTGCTTTGCAGGAACTGGCGGCAGCCATGTCCCTCACCGAAAATGAAAAGACATTTCTTGCCCTGGCCGCAGCCAGTCTGCGGACCCCCGGAGAGGCAGACAGACAGGAGACAGGCAGGCCCGATCCTGACTGCGAGGCTCTGACGGAAGAAATCATGGACAGGATCTACCGGCAGGCAGGTATCCGGCCGGACCTGGGAGACCTCAGAGAGGCCTTCCTGTATCATGTCATGCAGATGTGCCGCAGGCTCCGCTACGGCATAGCTCCGGAAGGAAAGCCCGTTACAGATCTGTTCGCCAGATACCCGGCAGCAGGCCGGATGGCGGAAATCGCGGCGGAAGCCGTCACGGACAGGACCGGTCTTGCGGTCTCTGACGCAGAGCTTCAGTATCTGGGCGTTTATTTCGGGACCTGGGCGGCGGCCCATGAGGGCCCGGAGACCCGCGGCCTGCGGATCGCGGTCATCTGCCGGGAGGATCCGGCGGTACGCCGCCTGCTCGGCCTGCAGCTGGAGTCCCTGCTGGATTCCAGTACCCGCATGACATTTCTGGAGCCGGAAGAATGCCGGCCTGATGCCGCGGACAGATATGACGCGGTCCTGTCCACCGAAACCCTGCAGGGATTTGGCGGCAGGGTCATCATGATCAATGAGATCATCGACCGGGAGAATCTGACAGCCGGACTCCGGTCTGCCTGCAGGCAGACTGCGGCGGCTTAAAGAATTTAGAAAATCTTTAGAGTGCTGCAGTGGAAAGCGCGCGGAAAAGATTCTATAATCCTTTTAGAAAAGTTATTTCAAATGTAAGGATGAAGGGATATAGAGATGGCACTGGATAAACGGCAAAGCCAGACAGATATACTGCAGCTGCTGCGGGGCCGGGTGGAGATGACCCGGGCGGACATAGCGGCGGAACTGGGCCTGAGTATGCCCACCGTCATCAACAATGTGAATCTTATGGTCCAGAACGGGATCCTGGAGGAGTGCGGCAGTGAACAGTCGACCGGCGGCCGCAGGGCCAGACGGATCCGTCTGAAAACGGATGCCGCCTACGCGGTCGGGATCAACGTAGCGGTCCACCATGTCAGTATGGCGCTGACAGACCTGCAGGGAGAAATCCTGGAGAATGTGCGGGAGGAAATGATCTTTTCGGATACGTTGGACTGGTACCGGGAACTGGGCAGCCGTCTGCGGAACTTTGTGGACCGGTGCGGGATTCCCGGAGATAAGATTCTGGGCGTGGGGATCTCTTTTCCGGGCATTATAGACGAGGACGGGAACGAAGTCATCCGTTCCCATATTTTCGGACTTTCCCACATGTCGACAGACCGTTTCCGCAGATTTATCCCCTGGCCTCTGACCATTGCCAATGACGCCAACTGCGGCTGCCGGTCCGAGCTGGCGCCCGGCAGGGACAGCTATCTATATGTCTCCCTGAGCACTTCCGTAGGCGGCTCCATCATGGTGAACGGCAGGATTTTCATCGGAGATACCCGGCAGGCAGGCGAAATCGGACACATGATCCTGGTTCCCGGCGGCCGCAGATGCTACTGCGGCAAGAAGGGATGCGCGGATCCGTATCTTTCCTCCATGCTGCTGCGGAATACCCTGCAGATGCCGGAACTGACCCGGAAGGAACAGATGTCCCTGTTCTTTGAGAAGCTGGAGGCCGGTGATCCGGACTGCAGCAGGGTCTGGGACACGTATCTGAATGATCTGGCCGTCCTGCTGACCAACCTGCGGATGGCTCTGGATATGAATATCATCATCGGCGGAGAGGTCGGGCGTTATATGGAGCCCCATCTGGAGGAGCTGACCAATAAGATGACCGGATATGACCTCTTCCAGCGGGACATTGATTATGTCCTGGCCTGCAGGCCCCGCAATGCCTTTACGGCAGGCGCCGCCAATCTGGCCCTGGATGCTTTTATCGGCACATTACTGGAACAGGCCTGATGCGGAAAACAGAGAAGGAAGAATTTTGAGACAGGGAACCTGGTGGATTGTCAGGCTTCCTGTCTCTATTTTTGCTAAAATGTGCTATACTGTGTAGCATGCGATTCTTTTAAACCGTTTGTCCCATGGGACAGGCGGATATTGCACGGCCGCCTGCGGGAGGAGAACAGAGAGGCCGGAAGAATCAAAAACACAAAGACCGGATCCGCCGGGAAGGGGCCGGCAGGCGGTCTGAAAAAAGGGGAAGAAAAATGAGTACTTCAAACGGACAAGACAATTCGAACAAAAAAGAAAGAAGCAGCTTTTCCGGCAGGCTGGGATTCGTCCTGTCGGCCGCGGGGGCTTCGGTAGGACTGGGCAATATCTGGAGATTTCCCTATCTGGCCGCCAAATACGGCGGGGGGATCTTCCTGCTGGTCTATATCATTCTGGCCATGACCTTCGGCTATTCCATGATCATGGCGGAGACAGCCATCGGACGCATGACAAAGAAAAGCCCGGTGGGGGCGTTCAGCTTTTTCGGCCACAGGTTCACCCTGAAGCTGGGCGGCTGGATCAACGCCGTCGTTCCCATGCTGATCGTGCCCTATTATTCCACCATCGGCGGCTGGGTCGTCAAATATATGGTGGGCTATTTTACCGGTCAGACCGAGGCCATGGCCCAGGACGGCTACTTCAGTGATTTCATCAGCAACGGCCTGCAGACAGAACTCTTTTTCCTGATTTTTGCCGGCGCTGTCCTGGTCATCATTTATCTGGGCGTCCGCAATGGTATTGAGCGGGTCTCCAAATTCATGATGCCGGTCCTGGTCGTGCTGGCCGTGATCGTGGCGATCTATTCCTGTACCAGACCGGGCGCTCTGGAGGGTGTCAAATACCTGCTGATCCCCAATTTTGCCAACTTTTCCTGGATGACCGTGGTCTCGGCCATGGAGCAGATGTTCTTCTCCCTGTCCATCGCCATGGGTATCCTGATTACCTTCGGTTCCTATATGAAGGATGATGTTTCGGTGGAAAACGCCACTGAGCAGGTCGAGATCTTTGATACAGGCATTGCCTTTATGGCAGCCCTGATGGTCATTCCTGCTGTGTTCGCCTTTTCCGGCGGCGATCCGGAGACCCTGGGAGCAGGCCCTTCCCTGATGTTCATAACCATACCCAAGGTCTTTGCCAGTCTGGACTTCGGTACCCCTGTCGGCATCATGTTCTTTGTCCTGGTCTTTTTCGCGGCCCTGACCAGCGCCATCGCCCTGGCCGAGAGCGCCGTTTCCACCTTTGAAGACGAGCTGCACCTGGGACGGATCCCGGCGGCGACCCTGATGGCCGTGATCATGCTGGTCCTCGGTACCCTGTCTTCCCTGGGCTACGGGCCTCTGGCGGGCGTGACCCTGATCGGCATGCAGTTTCTGGATTTCTTTGATTTCATCACCAATTCCCTGATGATGCCGCTGGGCGCCCTGGCCACCTGCCTGCTGGTGATCCGGGTCATCGGTTTTAAGCGGATCGCGGAGGAGGTCGAACTGGATGGCATGCCCTTTAAGAGGAAAAGGGTCTTTAATTTCATGATCCGCTATCTGTGCCCGATTTTTATCATCATTATCCTGATCACTTCCGTCCTGACCGTGCTGGGCATCGTCAGTGTCTGACGCGGCAGGCCCGGAACCCGCGCAGGATTTGGCTGTTTTTCGTGGGGAAATGTCCTTGTCTTCCGGCGGAGAAAGTGTAGAATACCTCTTGTAAACGAAATTAAAGAAAGGCGTCGCGCGAAAGAGAAGAAGAAAGAAGAAGCACGCCGCGCGAAAAGAGGTATTGTTATGACATTTTATAATATTAGAAATTTTGACAGATTCATCGAAGTAGTGAACAGCTGCGAAGGCGCTGTGGACGCGGTCTCTCCCGAAGGAAAGCATTATGATCTGAAGACCTACGCGGGACAGTTCGCGGAAATGGCCAATCTGGTGGCCGGCGGCAGGATCCGCAGAATGGAAGTAGAAGCGGCATCCGAGGAAGACGCGGCCAGACTTGTCAGATACATGATGGCAGGCTGAAGACTCATATACGAAAGCGGCAGCGGTCATGCGGGAGCGGAGCTCCCGCGTGGCCGCTTTCTTTTGGGGTTTCTTTCGGGCATATTTTCCAAATTCATGAAATAAGCAGGTAAACAGGACAGTTTTCTGCTATAATGAATTTTGTGTTTTTAAAAAGAGGCAGGCTGCCTGCCGGACCGATATGATCATGGAGGAAGAATATGTCATCTACTGCTATAGGATTTGATTCCGACAAATATCTCAGCCTTCAGTCCAAGCACATTAAGGAGAGGGTGTCCCAATTCGGCAAGCTGTACCTGGAATTCGGAGGTAAGCTGTTCGATGATTATCACGCCTCCCGTGTCCTGCCCGGATTCGCGCCGGACAACAAGCTGAAGATGCTGGAGCAGCTCAAGGATCAGGCCGAGATCGTGATCGTCATTAACGCTTCGGCCATTGAACAGAACAAGATCCGCGGCGACCTGGGCATCACCTATGACGTAGATGTCCTGCGCCTCAAGAACGCCCTGGAGACCAGAGGCTTTTTCGTCTCCAGCGTCGTGATCACCCAGTATACGGGCCAGAGCGCGGCCGATAAATTCCGCCAGAAGCTGAGTACCCTGGGCATCCGTTCCTATCTGCACTATATCATTGACGGCTACCCGGAGAATGTCAGCCACATCCTCAGCGACCAGGGATTTGGACGCAATGACTATATAGAGACCAGCCGCGACCTGGTCGTTGTCACGGCCCCCGGTCCCGGCAGCGGCAAAATGGCTACCTGCCTGTCCCAGCTCTATCATGAGAATAAACGGGGCGTCAAGGCCGGATACGCCAAGTTCGAGACCTTCCCTGTATGGAACCTGCCCCTGCGCCACCCTGTCAATATCGCTTACGAGGCGGCGACAGCAGACCTGGACGATATCAACATGATCGATCCCTTCCATATGGAAGCCTACGGCGAGACCACCATCAACTATAACCGTGATGTGGAGATCTTCCCGGTGCTGTCTGCCATGTTCGAAGGCATCCTGGGCGAGAGCCCCTACCGTTCCCCCACCGATATGGGCGTCAACATGGTAGGCTTCGCCATCAGCGATGACGAGGTATGCCGGGAGGCGGCCAAACAGGAGATCCTGCGCCGCTATTATCATACGGCCTGCGATGTCAAAAAGGGCAACGCTCCACGGGCGGAACTCTTCCGCATGGAGCTGCTGCTCAAACAGGCTGGTCTTGAGCCGGAGCAGCGCAAAGTTTATTCCGCGGCCCTGACCCGTCAGGAGCTGACCGGTCATCCGGCCGGCGCCATCGAACTGCGGGACGGCCGGCTGGTCACCGGAAGGACCTCCGATCTGTTCGGCGCCGCGTCCGCCACCCTGATGAACGCCATCAAGGAATGCGCCGGTATCGATCCCGACGAGAAGCTGGTCTCCGCTGCGGCTCTGGAGCCCATCCAGGTCCTCAAGATCAAATATCTGGGCAGCCACAACCCCAGGCTGCACAGCGATGAGATGCTGATCGCTCTGTCCAGCTCCGCGGCAGGCAATCCACACGCGGCCCTGGCCCTGGAGCATATTCCGGATCTGCGGGGAGCGGAAGCCCACTCCAGCGTGATCCTGTCGCCCGTGGACGAGACCATCTACAGGAAACTGGGCATCCACCTGACCTGCAGCCCCGTCTACGAGAAAGACCTGTAAAATTTCATAATGATAATTTCTCCGGTTCAGGGATGAGGGCGGCGAAAGCTGTCCGGCCGGCATTCAGAGCAAATATAATGAGGATCCTGTTGATATGCGCGGCCGCCGGAGATTTTTTTGCGCTTATTTTGGTGTGAGGTAACTGTATGGAGATTCAGATTCTGGAACTGATTGAAGGCGCCCGGGCAGCCCGGGGGCTTACTGTGATCATTGATGTATTCCGGGCCTTTACCCTGGAATGTTATCTGTTCGCCGGCGGCGCCCGGGCCATTTACCCGACCGGCAGCCTGGAGGATGCTTTTGCCATGAAGGCGGAGGATCCTTCCCTCCTTCTGTTCGGAGAAAGGGGAGGGGCTATTGTACCGGGTTTTGATCACGGCAATTCTCCCGCGGAAGCCGCAGGCCTGGACCTGACCGGCAGGACCATTATCCATTCCACCAGCGCGGGGACCCAGGGGATCGTCAACGCGGCGGGAGCCGATGAGATTATTGCCGGCGGACTGGTCAACGCCGCCGCCATTGCCGCCTATATCCGCCGGCGGAACCCGGAACGGGTCTCACTGGTGGGGATGGGCAACGCGGGCGTGCGGACAGCCGGCGAAGACATGCTCTGTGCCCGCTACATCCGCAGCATTCTGGAAGGACAGCCCCTGGACGTGCAGCCCCTGGCGGACGCCCTGCGGGAAACGGACGGGGCCAAATTCTTTGATCCCAGGCAGACCGCCTTTCCGCAGGCGGATTTTCCCCTGTGCGTGGACTGTGACCGCTTTCCCTTTGTGCTCCGCCTGGAGCGGGACGAAAGAGGCAGGAACCGAATGGTTCCGGTCCATATCTGAAAGTACAGCAGACAACGAAGAACCCGGCCTCATGGCCGGGTTCTTCGTTGTCTGTCCACAGGGACTGTATAGTACGGTTCTCATTCAATGGGAGGCAGGACTTCCGCCAGGCCGTCCATGACACTGACGTCCACGTATTCCACCTTGCCGCTGTCACAGGCCGCAGTCATTTCCGGATCGATGGGGATTCTGGCGATGACGGGCAGGCCTTCCTTCCTGGCGATCTCATCGATCTTTCCGTTGCCGAACAGATGGATCTGTTCGCCGCAGTGAGGGCAGGTGATATAGCTCATGTTCTCGACCAGGCCCAGTACGGGAACGTTCATCAGCTTGGCCATGCCCAGGGCCTTCTTTACGATCATGCTGACCAGATCCTGGGGGGTCGTGACGATGAGGATGCCGGCGACCGGCAGGGACTGGAAGACCGTCAGCGGGATATCGCCGGTGCCGGGAGGCATATCCACGAACATGTAATCCACATTGCCCCAGATGACCTCCTGCCAGAACTGCTTGAGGGCACCGGTGATGACGGGACTGCGCCAGATGACAGGCGCGTCCTCCTGCTTCATCAGCAGGTTCATGGACATGACCTTGATGCCGGTGATGGAAGTGGCCGGCTGCAGGCCCTCGTCGGTGGAGATCAGGTCCTTATAGCCCAGACCGAACATTTTGGGCATGCTGGGCCCTGTAATGTCCGCGTCCAGAATGCCGGTCAGATAGCCGTTCCTTCTGGCCCAGACGGCGGACATGGCGGTCACGGAGGATTTGCCTACGCCGCCTTTGCCGCTGACGACGGCGATGACTTTTTTGACTTTGGTCTTCGGATGCGGTTCGACCTGCATGGTCTCTGCCTTGGGTCTGGGAGGTGTCAGTCTCTTTTTCTGTTCGCTCATATTCTTATTCCCCTTTTCCAACTGGTGATAGAGTGGTTACGGAAATCCGCCGTTGGTCCGGCAGTTCCTGTGCTGGCTTATGAATTGACATTTTTATGTGAATAACAGTATTATTAAGCAGGTGATGCGTGCTTCCGGCAGCGGTCTGTGCCGCCGGCCGCAGGCGGCGCCTGCAGTTATTGATTGTATCACGAAAGGTGATTTTTGTATGGATGATATTAATATTGCCCTGCTGATTGACGCCGACAATGTCAGTGCCAAATACATACCGCTGATCCTGAGCGAGCTGTCCAAATACGGTAAGATCACGGTCCGCCGTATGTACGGGGACTGGTCCCAGGACCGGCTGCATACATGGCTCAACAAGTCCTCCGGCTATTCCCTGACGCCGGTCATGCAGCCCAATAATACGCCCGGAAAGAATGCCTCCGATATCGGGCTGATCATAGACGCCATGGATATCCTCTATACCGGCGAGGTCCAGGGTTTTTGTATCTGCTCCAGTGACGGGGATTTCAACAAGCTGGCCACCCGTCTGCGGGAAGCCGGCAAGGTGGTCATCGGCATGGGCGAGCGCAAGACGCCCGAGTCCTTCCGTGTCTCCTGTGAGCGTTTTATCTTCTTGGATATTCTGGAAAGCGATGACAATATCCCGGTCAAAAAGGCGGCCTCCAAAAAGACGGCGGCCGGCCGGAGGGTCCGGAAGACCGCTGATCCCGTGGAGGAAACGACGGCCGATCTGGACGGCGAGGCCGAAAATGCCTTTACAGATATCGATACCATTGAGGAAGCCATTATCAAAATGATCATTGACAACAGCGCCGAAGGCAAGGAGACCGGCCTTGGTGAGATCGGCTCCCGTCTGGTCAAGATCTTCCCGGATTTCGATATCCGTAACTATCATTACAGTAAACTGTCGGAATTCCTGATGGATTTTCCTTCTCTGACGATAGAGAACCGGGACAATGCGGTCTGGGTATCTCTGGCCGCCTCTTCCGACAGTGAGATCGAAAGCCAGATCCTGAAGATCTTTGAGAACCGCAGGACCAACGATATGTACCTGTCCGCCCTGAAAAAGGAGCTGGAAAAGGTCAATCCCAACCTGGACGCCGCCATCCGCAAGAGCGGCGTGACCCGCTTCTCGGTCTATCTGAACCGCAATATCAAATCGCTGGAGGTCAGCGGCCGTTACGCCAGGCTCCGCAATCCGCTTTATTGACCGGTCTGTTTACGGATCTGTCCGCTGACCGGCCTGTCTGCTGACGGGCTTTACTGCTGATATCTAAGGAAGATATCCTTCCGCACCGGAAAATGCTGCTTCGGCAGTCATCTTCCGGTATTTCACGGCGGCGCCGGTTTCCGGTGCCGCGCCTGTCTCATCCCTGTGCGGTTTTCTTTTCTTTATTGCCGGTATCCGGCAGCTTCATCCTTACTTTTACTGTATATTCTCCGCGGTCCGCAGTGGTATTGCGGAAACGCATACTGCCGTCCATGGCGGACAGGAGTCTTCCGGCGCTGTAGATCCCTGCGTTCAGAGGGTCGTCAGCGGCGCGTTCCTGATCCCAGGCAGCCACCAGATCCCGCAGGCCGGCTTCCCGGCTGCCCCCCAGGATCCGCAGCATCAGCCCGACTTCTCCTTTGGCAGGCCGTTCTGTTGTATAGGTGACCGTGACCCGGCCGCCGTTCTCGGTCTGTTCCAGTACGCTGTCCAGCAGGTTGCACAGGGCGGTCTGCAGACCGGCCTTGCTGCCGGACACTTCGCCCGCGAAAACAGCGCCCTTGCGCAGGGTCAGGGAAATACGGCGGTCATTGCAGCGCAGGCTCTGGTAGATCATCACATTGCGGACGGCTTCTTCTGCCCGGAAGATCTGATCGGGCACATTTCCCTGGCTGGCCCGGATCATTTCCATAAAGTCCTGGATGACCCTGTCCCGCAGTTCCCCGGAATCGACCCGGCGGATCGTTCCGGATACGCCGAAGGCCTCGGCCGGCTGTTCCATCAGATAACGGACCCGCTCCATGCCCTTGTCTTTTTCCATGCGGCGGATCTGATCGGCGTTTTCCCGGGCCTTTTCCAGACGGGCGCCTGCTTCGCTGTCTTCCTTTTCTCTGCGCAGGTCCCGGATGATCCGGCGGCTCCGCTCCAGTTCTTCCTCAAAGCTTGCAGTCAGCCGTTCTTCTCTGGTCCTGGCCTTTTCTTCCTGGGAGGCTGTCAGGGCGGCGATCATTTTTTCCGTTTCTTCCTGCCGGACCTGCAGGCGTTCTTCCAGTTCTTTTACCCGTTTCTTCAGACTGTTATTTTCCTCTGTCATTTTCCGCAGTTCTCTGGAGGTGCGCTCCTCCAGCTGCTGATAACGGGCATTCTGGCGCTCTTCCCGATGACGGGCTTCCCGTTTCTGGGCATCCAGATGCTGCTGCATGGTCTTGCGGATCCCTTCTTCCCTGCGGTCCGCCTGTTCTTTGGCCCGGCTGATCTCCATACGGCTGGCCCGCCTGGCAGCTTCGATCTCCTCCCGGGCCTGCTGATCCCGGATCTGGAGCAGCTTACGGGTCTTTTCCTCCCGGCGGACCTGGTCCGCGTGCTCCTTGTCCCGGTCTAAATAACACATATAAATATCGTCTTCCCCGGTGTCTCTGCGGACATCGTGGATCATGGTCAGGCTGACCCAGAGACTGCTGCCGTCGGGCCGGAGGATCCGGTGCAGGCCGCAGTCCGGATCGGACAGGGGCTGGTTCAGATGATCCCGGATCAGACGCTCCCGTCGGATTTCTGTCATATCCAGATAGGCCAGGGGATCTTTGCCGATCTGATCCGCGAAGGCCGCCTCGCTGACGCCGAAATAGGAACGGATCTGTTTGCCCATATAGAAGACACGGCCTGTTTCCCCGTTCCAGTGCAGGCCGCAGACTGCCCCGGGCAGACTGCGCAGGGCCCGGGTGTTCACGTCCAGGCGGGACTGCAGCTGGGAGGTGACCAGGCGGAATCCCGTTGTCTCATGCAGGACGCAGTAATAAAGGCCCCGCTCCTCCTGCCGGTAGGCGGGGGTGGCGGAAATATGAAAGCTGAGATGATTGCCGTCCCGGCGGATCAGTTCCGTATTGAGCGTGAAATTCCGTGCCGTATCCGCAGTCACGGAGGAGATGCCGGTGAATTTCCCCTTTTCCGCAGGCGCTGCCGCAAAGAAAGGATCCCCTGCGGCCAGGGCTTCAAATTCCTCGGGCTCATAGCCCAGCCGGTCGGTGATATAGCGGTTGTAATAGAGGATGACGGGCGTCTGTCCCCCGCCGGCCGCCAGGATCATGATGCCGCAGGCGATCTTGTCGGCAAAGACACTGATCTGACGGATCCGGTTACGGTCGTCTTCCGTCTTTTCCGAAAAATGCAGGAAGGTGATCTGATAGGTCTCGTCTGCCGGCATGATGAACATGGAACAGAACAGGACCAGAGTCCTGCTGACATTTTCCGGTACCAGAGACAGCTCGTAGGTGACGAGCACTGTATTGTCCGGACACAGCTGGGATTTAATGGCCGCTATGTCCACATAGTGGGGTTCCCGGATCCGTACGGCCAGATGCTCCAGCATTTTTTCCAGTTCCTGCCGGGTCCGGATATGGAGGCTCCGGTCGTCTCCAATCCAGAGCAGGTCTTCCGCGGCCGCGTCTGCCGCCGCGTCTATATTTCCTTCAAAAAACAGCCGGTTCAGAAATGCTTTTCCAAAATCAATAGGTGTCTGCATATATGTATTCCGCTTTCTTATTCATTTCACGGTATGGTTCTGCCGGGAGATATTCCCCCTCCGGGACCCGTGAGGGTACACGAATTGTATTATAGCATAGCTTACAGCAAAAATCGTATGACTTATTCAGAAAGGAGGGTAACACAAGGATGAAAATCGACACATGGAATGCTGCTGCCGGGAACGCAGGCGGAAACACCCTGCGGAACCAGTCCGACCGGGCGCTTTCCAGGATTCCGGGCCGTCTGCGCCTGCTCCATCGGGAAAGCGGCTGTTCGACGATGGAAATATCCGCTATACTGGAGATAAGCCCCCGGGCCTACAGTTATTACGAAAGCGGCCAGCGCCAGATCGGCCTGGACGGGGTCATTGCCCTGGCCCGCTTTTATGATGTCAGTATGGATTATATCTGCGGCCTGACCGATTACCGGGGCGAGTTTCCATCTTACTGACCTCGTGAACCGGGCGTCAGACTATCCGGTTCATTGTGAACCGGGAATCAGACTATCCGGTTCATCAGACAAACGGTGCAACATTCAGAGAAGAGGAGCGCTGCGCATGATCACACTGCTTACCATTGGACGTCTCAAGGATAAATCCATGGCCGCCCTGGATCAGGAATACCGGAAGCGGATCTCGGCCTTCAGTAAAATCGAGGTCTGCGAAGTGAAGGATGAGGCCAACCTGCACACCGAACGGGAAGCCGAGGTACGCATTGCCATGGAGAAGGAGGCGGAACGGGCCCTGGCCAGGATCCGGCCGGATGATTTCGTGATCCTGCTGGACCTGCACGGGCAGGAATGGACCAGTGAAGACTTTGCCGCCCGGCTGGGCAGCTGGCAGAGGGCCCACCGCAGTCTGGTCTTTGTGATCGCGGGTTCTCTGGGGCCGGCGCCGGCCCTGACAGCCCGGGCCGATGTCCGCTGGAAGCTGTCCTCGCTGACATTTACCCATCTGATGACCCGGATCCTGGTCCTGGAGCAGATCTACCGGGGCTTTATGATTCTCAATCACCGGACCTATCATAAGTGAACTGCCTGCCGCCTGCCTGTTTCGCCGGGAACGGCAGGCTCTTGCAGATGGTATGATAAAAAAGAATCTGTCGCGGCGCGTAACAGAACAGGGAGCGGCCTTTTACGGCTGCTCCCTGTTTTTTCTTGCCAGTTCTACATAAACATCCGCGTTGCGGCGGTTCTCCGCCACGGCTTCCGGGCTCATCTGTCCCCGGATCCTGGCGGGATTGCCGAAAGCTACGGATCCGTCCGGGATTTCCGTCCCCTGGGTGACCAGGGCACCGGCCCCGATGATACAGTCCCGGCCGATCCGGGCGCCGTTGAGGAGGATGGCCCCCATGCCGATCAGGCTGTTGTCGCCGATGCTGCAGCCGTGTACGATGGCGCCGTGGCCGATGGTCACGCCGCTTCCGATCCAGACCGGATTGCCGGGATCTCCGTGGACCACTGCGTTGTCCTGGATATTGGTCCGGTCTCCGATATGGATATCGACCTCATCGCCGCGGATGACCGCGTTATACCAGACGCCGCAGTCCCGCCCGATGGTCACATCCCCGGTAATGACACTGCCTGCCGCCTGAAATACCTGTCCGTTCTTTGCCGTCATCGCTTATTTCCTCCTGTCCTTCTGTCAAATTCCTTATAGATCATGCGGTTGAGCCTGCGGATGACGGAAGCTTTCATTTTAAGCTTCTTCCTGTCCCAGGTCAGGAGTCCGTTCACCTCGTCTTCAATATCGGAGACCTGGGTATAGACCGCCGCGGAGAGCCCACGGCAGATGTTGGGCAGGATATCGGTCCGGATCAGCTTTTCATAAGCCCGGGTCAGGTCCTCTTCCGTTTCATAGCTGCCATAGCCGTAGGTCCTGCGCGGGCAGCTGTGTCCCTCGATCAGGCGGGAATAGCCGCCGTATTCGGTCAGGGCCGCGATCCGGTCACTGACCGCAGCCTGGTAATGACGGAAATAATTGTGAACGCTGAGGAAATCGCCCCCCTTCTGGTCGAACCAGCCGCTGGCTTCATCCACCAGGCGGGTCCGGTCCAGGGCGCGGATCCGGCGGGTGGCTTCCGAAGCGTCGAACTGGCCCCAGCCTTCGTTGAAGGGGACCCAGACACAGATAGAAGCGGTGTTGCCCAGCTGGACCAGTGTCTCCTGCAGCTCCCGGTAATATTCCTCCCGGCCTTCCGGATCCTGGCGGCCAAAGAGCTTATAGCGGCTGTCCCGGACGTTGCGCTGGGTCCAGGTCAGGCCATTGGGCATGTAAGTTACAAAATTCATGTTGTAGGACCGTCCCCCGTTGACCAGGTCCTGCCAGACCAGCATGCCCAGCCGGTCGCAGTGCCAGTACCACCGTTCGGGTTCGATCTTGATATGCTTGCGCAGGGTATTGAAGCCCAGGTCTTTGGCTGTCTGAATGTCATAGACCATGGCCTCGTCCGAGGGCGGGGTCATCAGGCTCTCCGGCCAGTAGCCCTGGTCCAGCAGGCCATTGCAGAAATAAGGTCTGCCATTCAGGAAAAAGCGCAGGATCCCCTTATCATCCCGGCGCCGCTCAAAACTGCGCATGGCGAAATAACCGGTCACCCGGTCCCGGCCCATGGTGATCTCTATGGTATAGAGGTGGGGATCCTCCGGAGACCAGGGATGGAAATCCGGTATATGGATATAGATCCGGTCATTGGTATAGAAATGGATCTCCCGGATCTCCTGTTCATCATCCCGGATGACGGCGGAAGCGGAGATCCGCTTCTTCTCGTTTGTAAAGACAGACAGCTCGATCATGGAGTCCGCAAAGACGGGGGTCAGCCGCAGGCCGGTGATATATGTATCCGGCACCCATTCCATCCAGACCGTCTTCCAGATACCGCTCTGTGCCTGGTAGAACATGCCGCCCGGCTGCAGGGTCTGCTTGCCCCTGGCATGCCAGGAGGTATCCGAAAGGTCCCGGCAGACCAGTTCCAGGTCATTGCTGCCATCCCGGACCAGGTCCGTGATATCCAGCCGGAAAGCCAGATAGCCGCCCTCATGGCTGCCGGCGGGCCGGCCGTTGATATAGACCCGGCAGGTCTGGTCCACCCCGCCGAAATGCAGGAGCAGGCGCATGCGGGGCCGGACCTGTTCAATATCAAAAGTCCGGAAATAATGCAGATACTGATCCGGCTGCAGGATCCGCTCCACGCCGGAGAGGGCTGTTTCGGGCGAAAAGGGGACCAGAATCTCCCCGTCAAAGCGGCCGGTCCGGCCGCCTTCCCGGTCGATCCGGTATTTCCATATGCCGTTCAGGATCCGGTATTCGTCCCGGATCATGGAAGGTCTGGGATATTCAGAAAGGGGGATCCCGGCCGGATCGGGATGCTGCAGATCCGCGCCGGCGGTCCAGGGAGTGGTCAGCTTGGCCATGGCGGTCTCCTCTCCTGTGTCAGAAGCGGTTAATATGTACCTTATCAAAGGGCAGGTCTTCGACCTGCCGGGCGTCGGGCCGGACGGCCGGTATGCCCAGGGAGAGCATGGCCAGCAGTCTGTAGTTGGAAGGGAATTTCAGGAAAGAACGGATATAGTTCTCCGTTGTCAGCTGGCCGGGCCGGGCGTCCCGGTTCCGGCCCTGGATCCAGCAGCTGCCGAGGCCCAGACTGTCTGCCATCAGGTGCATATGGGCCATGACGATGGAGCAGTCCTCCACCCATACATCCGAAAGATCTTCATCCCCCAGGACTACGATGGCCGCGTCGGCGCCTGCCAGCATGCGGGCCGAGCCCATGCGGCTGCCGGACAGGGCAATCAGGGTCTGCCGGTCCCGGATGACAATCAGTTCCCAGGGACGCCGGCCCCGGGAAGAAGGGGCGGAAAGGCCCGCTTCGATCACAGCGTTCAGTTTTTCCATGGGGATGGGCTCCCCGGTATATTCACGGATACTGCGCCGTTCCAGCATAATATCAAGTAATTCGTTTTTTTCCATGGCTTCCCTTCTCTTTCTCTTCTTTAGGGGGGAGTTCTCTGATGGCTGTCCGGGGAAGGGGCGGCCGTTCGGCGGCTTTCTCCTCCCGCTCCGGCCCCGTGTTCCCCGGGACTGTATCCGGTTCTATGCCGAAATGACGGATTCCGGGCATCTGTATATACATGAACTCGCCTCTGCAGAGCTCCCGTTCCTCCTCATCGGTCAGGACACATTCCACCCAGATCAGCTGACGGCCGTTCTTGGTGACCCGGGCCCGGCAGGTGATGACGCCGTCCCGTCCGGGCCGCAGAAAATTAAAGGAACTCTGGACCGTGGAACCGCCGCCGCCGAAGGAGGCGCCGGCCACCCCGCAGATGGTATCGCACAGGGTATAGAGGACCCCGCCGTGTACCGTCCCCATAGGGTTTCTGTGCTTTTGTTCGACTTTCAGGATGCCTTCGCAGTAACCGGGCTCCAGCCGGGTCAGGCGGATTCCCACATTCTGGGCAAAACCGGAATCATTGACCAGATGTTTTGCCCGTTCCCAGTTCTCGTCTTGTACTGTTTTCTTCATTGAATTGCCGTTTCTGTTTATTTACTGTCTCGTTCAGCTACGGATTTATTGTAAAGTAAGCGCAAAAGGATTACAATAGGCCCCTTTCCGGGGCGGATCCTGGCTTTCGCGCCTGCTTTCTGACACAATTTTCGAAAATCCCGAAACAATTGCGGCATATGTGTATTTCCTTTATAATAAAAATGATACACACCATTAATTTGCAGTCAGAATGAAGAATACTGTATCAAATACAGGAGGAGCCTATGAAGAAAAAACAGATAGTCCTGCTGCTGGCAGTCTGCACCCTGGGCGCCCTGACGGCCTGCAGTTCTTCGTCCGGTGATGCCGGCAAATCTGTCGAAGGCGCGACAAACGCGGCGGCAGAGACGGAAAGTGAAGAAACAGCCGAAGGGACAGGAACGGAAGAGACAGAAAAAGAAGCGGCAGAGGAGACAGCCGGAGCAGAGGCTGAGACGGTCGAGGAAGTCGTCGAAGAAGATCCCGGCCCGCCCCGCAGTGCCCTGACCGGTCTGGAGATCAGCCAGGAGGAAGCGGACGCCGACCTGCGGCCTCTGGCCGTCATGTATCCCATCGACCGTCTGGCCCAGCCCCAGTACGGCCTGGACCGGGTCCAGGTCTTTTATGAGATCCTGGAGGAAGGCGAAATGAGCCGGCAGATGGGCATTGTACAGGACTGGCAGAATCTGGACCGGATTGGAAATATCCGCAGTATCCGTTCCTATTTCGTTTATGAAGGCCTGGAATGGGATCCCATCTTTATCCATTACGGCGGCCCTACGGATTACTGCATTGATATCCTGACCCGCCACGATGTCGATAATATCAACGGCGTCGGCGGACCCCTGGGACCCAGCTACAACGCCTATTACCGGATCAATCCCAACGGAATCCCCACTGAGCATACTGCTTACACGGATTCGGACCATGTCAACGCCGCCATCGACGAAGCCGGCTGGAGCAGGACCCATAAAGAGCTGTATCAGCATGGCCTGCATTTCAATTTTGTCGGCCTGGATGAGCCGGTGAATACCCTGGACCAGTATCCCGACGCGGTCGACGCGACAGAAATCGACATGTCCGACTCCTTCCCCCAGACCCAGTCGGCCCTGTCCTATGACGAGGAGACCGGTCTTTATTACAAGCGGCTGTACGGACAGCCCCAGTGCGACGCGGTCAGCGGCAATCAGATGGCCTTTGACAACATCTTTGTCAAGATCTGTGAGTATGACCACCACCACGGCGGCGAAAGCGCCTACCTGCGCGTTTATGTTTCGGACGGCCCCGGCGACGGCTATTACATCACCCACGGCAAGATGATCCACGTGACCTGGACCAAGGACAGCGATTATTCGCCCAATGTCTATGTCGATGACAACGGCAATCCGGTCGATGTCAATGTCGGCAAGACCATGGTATTTATCATCCACAAGGATGAGGACACCTTCCTGGCCAACGACGTATCCTACGGCGCCGGCCATATCTGGGGCGAGGTGCCCGTGGAAGAGGAAGACGAGTCCTACGAAGAGAGTGAGGACTATGAGGAAACAGAGGATTACGAAGAGTATTCCGAAGAAGAATCCGAGTATGAAGATGAGCCGGAAGAAGGAGACTGGTAAGACATTCCTCCGCTGACGGAACAATAGAAGACGTTTGAGCAATCAGAAATGCCCGCCCTGTATCGTAAGCTTGCATATACGATACAGGACGGGCTTTTTTGGATTTCTGTTCAGGGCATGCCCTGGGTATTTGGTTTCAGGTCATTGTCAAAAAGCCGTGAAAACATCGTCAGAAACGGTTCCGCGCGATGGTCAGGCGATGGTCAGGCCTCCGCCGCTTCTGCCCCCTGTTCGGCGGCTTCCGCCCGCAGCTGTGCCTGCAGGTCCGGGTCTTCCAGCAGCTTTTTGACGCTGACCAGCTTGACGCAGAGGGTAAAGAGTTCTGCGGCTGTCTTCAGGTCATCCAGAGAAGGATAGGAAGGGGCGATACGGATATTGGTATCCAGGGGGTCCTTGCCGTAGGGCCATGTGGCGCCCGCGCCGGTCATTTTGACGCCGGCCCTCTTGGCGGCGGATACGACCTGCTTCGCGCAGCCGGGGATGGTATCAAAGCTGATGAAATAGCCGCCCAGAGGCTTGGTCCATCTGCCGATGCCCAGACCGCCCAGATTTGTTTCCAGGGTGTTTTCGACCATTTCGAACTTGGGGCGCAGGATATCCGCGTGCTTTTTCATATGCTCGATCATGCCGTGGATATCTCCGAAGAAACGGACATGACGCAGCTGGTTGACCTTGTCGTGGCCGATGGTCTGGAAGCGCATCTGCTCCTTGATATCCTCCAGGTTGTTGGGGGAGGTGGCCAGGGCCGCGATGCCGCTGCCGGGGAAGGTGATCTTGGAGGTGGAGGCGAATTTATAGACCATATCCGGATTGCCGGCCCGCTTGCACTGGGAAAGGATTTCCAGCACATGGTCCTGCCGGTCATCATACAGGTGGTGGATTCCGTAGGCGTTATCCCAGAAAATACGAAAGTCCTTGGCGGCGGGCTTCAGACGGGCCAGCCGGCGGACCGTATGGTCAGAATAGGAAATACCTGTGGGGTTGGCGTACTTGGGAACACACCAGATGCCCTTGATGGCCTCATCTTCCGAGACCATCTTCTCTACGATATCCATATCGGGACCTTCATCATTCATGGGCACCGGGATCATCATAATGCCGAAATACTGGGTGATGGCAAAATGCCTGTCATAACCGGGGACCGGGCAGAGGAATTTGACCTGATCCAGTTTGCACCAGGGGGTATTGCCCATAATGCCGTGGGTCATGGCCCTGGAGATCGTATCATACATGACGTTCAGGGAGGAGTTGCCGTAAATAATGATATTATCCGGGTTGTTCTCCATCATGTCGGACAGCAGTTCCTTGGCTTCCTTGATTCCTTCCAGGACGCCGTAATTCCGGCAGTCTGTACCGTCCTCACAGTTCATATCTGAATCTGAAGAAAGAACATCCATCATGCCCATGGACAGATCCAGCTGTTCAAGACAGGGTTTGCCCCGGCTCATATCAAGATTCAGCTCCATCTTCTGGAACTGGCGATACTGCTTCTTGAGTTCAGCAGCTTCTGCCTGGAGTTCTTCGGGCGCCATTTCCAAATAACTTTTCAAATTGGGACCTCCTTCTTCTGTTTTTTTGCATACACGAATACTTGAATCAATGAAAGCATTATACCTGTTTCGTGGAACCGGCGCAAGAAAAAACCTTACAGACGGGAGAAAATGAAAAGAAAAGTCCCGGTTTCATAAGGGAAAAGCATTTTTACCGGCGGACGCCGGTCCCTCCCGGACCAGGGCGGCGGCAGGTTCCCGTCCGATAGAAATCAGTTGCCTTGAAGGGCGTTCCTTATTATAATAACTATATTTGAATTGAGGAATGAAAATTGCGGGAGTATACCCTGCCGCCCGCGGCAGGCATTCCCGATGGAAAAATCAAACCGTATTTAGCGATAACGGAAAAGGAGACCTATGGATTTTATCTATATGAAGAAATCGGGCCGGAAACGCAAAAATGTTTCCGACTATGACCGCGGCGGCTCCGGCGGCGGCCGTGGGGACGGCGGCCGGGGAAACGGACGCGGCAATGACAATTCCGGCGGCGGTGAGCCGGGCGGACAGCAGCCCCGGCAGAACCTGTTCATCCTGCTGATCGCGGCCCTGATCACGCTGGCAGCCATCAGCTGGTTCATGCAGGGCAACACCCAGAAACAGGAGATCACTTATTCCAAATTCCTGGAGTATGTGGAAGAGGGCAAGGTCGAGGAAGTTGAGATCCAGTCCGACCGGCTGGAGATCCACCTGCGGGACAGCCAGGCGGTTCAGTACACCGGCAAGGCCGAGGATGATACCACCCTGACGGCCCGTCTGCAGAGCAAGGGTATTACAGTGGAAGCGGATATCCCGGACAGCTCCGGCTATCTGCTCAGCATCCTGCTCTCTTATGTGGTGCCCATCGCCCTGATGTGGTTCCTGCTCCGCTTCCTCTTTACCAGGATGGGCAGCGGCGGCCTTATGGGCAATGTGGGCAAGACCACGGCCAAGGAATATGTCCAGAAGGATACCGGCATTACCTTTAAGGATGTGGCCGGCGAGGACGAGGCCAAGGAATCCCTGCAGGAAGTCGTGGACTTCCTCCACAATCCCCAGCGTTATGCCGGCATCGGCGCCAAGCTCCCCAAAGGGGCCCTGCTGGTAGGCCCTCCCGGCACCGGCAAGACTCTGCTGGCCAAGGCTGTGGCCGGCGAAGCCCATGTGCCTTTCTTTTCCCTGACCGGCTCCGATTTCATCGAGCTTTATGTCGGCGTCGGCGCTTCCCGTGTCAGGGACCTGTTCAAGGAAGCGACCAAGAACGCCCCCTGTATCATTTTTATTGATGAGATCGACGCCATCGGCCGCAGCAGAGACAGCCGGTTCGGCGGCGGCAACGAAGAAAGGGAACAGACCCTCAACCAGCTCCTTTCCGAAATGGATGGTTTTGATACCTCCAAGGGCATACTGGTCATCGGCGCGACCAACCGTCCCGAGATTCTGGACAAGGCCCTGCTCCGTCCCGGCCGTTTCGACCGCCGGATCATCGTAGACCGGCCTGACCTCAAGGGCAGGGTAGCCATCCTGAAGGTCCATGCCAAGGGCGTCCATATGGACGAGACCGTAGACTTCAACGAGATTGCCCTGGCCACCAGCGGCGCCGTCGGCTCTGATCTGGCCAATATGATCAATGAAGCCGCCATCAACGCGGTCAAGAAGGGCAGAGACCGCGTCAACCAGAAGGATCTGTTTGAAGCCGTAGAGCAGGTCCTGGTCGGCAAGGAAAAGAAGGACCGGATCATGAGCAAGGAGGAGAGAAGAATCGTCTCCTACCACGAATGTGGTCACGCCCTTGTGGCGGCGGTCCAGAAAAATTCCGAACCGGTCCAGAAGATCACCATCGTGCCCCGGACCATGGGTGCCCTGGGCTATGTCATGCAGGTGCCTGAAGAGGAAAAATACCTCAACAGTAAGGATGAACTGCATGATATGATCGTCGGCCTCCTGGGCGGCAGGGCCGCGGAGGAACTGAAATTCCACAGCATTACCACCGGTGCCTCCAACGACATCGAGCGCGCGACGGCCCTGGCCAGAAACATGGTCACCCAGTACGGCATGAGCGACCGCTTCGGCGTCATGGGACTGGCTACGGTGGAGAGCCAGTATCTGGAAGGACGCGCGGTCCTCAACTGTTCGGACACTACGGCAGCGGCTGTGGATGAGGAAGTCCGCCGCATGCTGGAGGAATGCTATGTACAGGCCAAAGCAATTCTGGCCGATAACATGGATGCGCTGGATAAGATCGCCGGTTTCCTGATCGAAAAAGAGACCATTACCGGCAAAGAATTCATGAAGCTTTACCGGGAAGCCAAGGGCATTCCCGAACCCGAAGAGGAAAAAACAGGAGATCCGGCGCAGGAAGCCGCTCCCGCGGCCGTCCCGGAAAAGCCGGCGCCCGCTCCCATCGTTGTGGATCCTTCCCTGCAGAAAGGACAGGAGAAAGCAGAGGAGGAGAAGCCCGGCGGTCCTTCCGACGGCAGCGGAACTTCTGACTGGAGCAGGGCCTATACTTCCTTCGGCGCCCCTCTGGGGGGAACGGAAAAGGAAGCGGACCCCTTCCATCAGGAAATCGAGCGGCCGGCAGATCCCGCCCGCCCCGGAGACGGGGACAGCCAGAACGCGGAGGATGATGCGGCCGGTACCGGCGGACAGGAAGGTACCGACGCGGACTCTGTCAAAGGAAAATATTCCAGGATCTCCCTGGATGATCTGGATCTCTGATCGATATATTTGCAGACTGTATCCCGCCGCCTTCAAGCGGCGGGATATGTATCACTGAAAAAAACAGGAAACGGATCCTTTATGTTCGATTTTCAGGAAGAATTAAAAAAACTCCCGCATCAGCCGGGCGTATATATCATGCACGATGAGAAGGACGCGATCATTTATGTGGGGAAGGCCATAGACCTCCATAATCGTGTCCGCTCTTATTTTCGCAGGATTGTAGGCAGGGGACCCCAGATCGACCGTATGGTAAAGCAGATCGACCGTTTCGAATACATCGTGACCGATTCAGAACTGGAAGCCCTGATTCTGGAGAACAACCTGATCAAGGAGCACCGGCCCCGCTACAATACCATGCTCAAGGACGACAAGACGTATCCCTATATCAAGGTCACCGTCCAGGAAGCATTCCCCCGCCTGGTCTTCGCCAGGCAGATGAAAAAAGACAAGGCCAGATATTTCGGTCCATTTACCAGCGCCCAGGCAGTCAAGGAGACCATCGAGCTCCTGAACCGCATGTATTCCCTGCGGGACTGCAGCCGGGTCCTGCCCCGGGATATCGGGAAGGACCGGCCCTGCCTTAATTATCATATGGGACGCTGCAGCGCCCCCTGTACCGGACAGGTGGACGGGGCGGAATACCGGGAGCGGGTCGGCCTGGCCCTGGAATTTCTGGGCGGCAACTATAAACCTGTCATCTCAGACCTGCAGGGAAAAATGGAAAAGGCCTCGGAGGAATTGCGTTTTGAGGACGCGGTCCGTTACCGGGATCTGCTGCGCAGTGTCAAAGCCGTCTCCCAGAAACAGAAGATGTCGGAAGGCATCGGCGAGGACCGGGATATCCTGGGCGTGGCCCTGGAGCAGGAGAACGCGGATGCCGACGGAGTCATCCAGACATTCTTCATCCGGGACGGCCGCCTGATCGGCCGGGACCATTTCTATATGACCCATGTGGCCGGCCGGACCCGGGAGGATATCCTGTCGGAATTCATCGTCCAGTTCTATGCCGGCACGCCCTTTATCCCCCGGGAGATCATGCTGCCGGCCCTGCCCGCCGACGCGGCCCTGCTGGAGCAGTGGCTGTCTGACAGAAAGGGCAGCAAAGTCAGCCTCCGGGTCCCCCGGAAAGGACAGAAGGAAAAACTGGTGGAGCTGGCGGTCCAGAACGCGGAACTGATCCTCAGCAAGGACAGGGAGCGCCTCAAACGGGAGGAGGGCCGTACCATCGGGGCTGTCCGGGAACTGGCGGACATGCTGGGACTGGACAGGGCGGACCGTATGGAAGCTTATGATATTTCCAACATCAGCGGGTTCGCCAATGTCGGTTCCATGGTCGTCTATGAAAAGGGCAGGCCCAAACGGAGTGATTACCGCAAATTCCGGATCCAGTCCGTGAGCGGGCCCAATGATTACGCATGCATGAAGGAAGTCCTGACCCGCCGTTTCCGCCACGGCATGGAGGAACAGAAAGTCCTGGAGGAGGGCGACCTGGACAGGACCTTCGGCAGCTTTTCCAGGTTTCCTGATCTGCTGATGATGGACGGCGGCCGGGGCCAGGTCAATATCGCCCTGGCGGTCCTGGAGGAACTGGGCCTGGAGATCCCGGTCTGCGGTATGGTCAAGGATGACAGCCACAGGACCCGCGGCCTGTATTTCAACAACGTGGAGATCCCCATTGAGAAGGACAGCGAAGCCTTTAAGCTGATCACCAGGATCCAGGACGAAGCCCACCGCTTTGCCATTGAATACCACAGGTCCCTGCGGAGCAAGGCCCAGGTCACCTCCCGTCTGGATCAGATTCCCGGTGTCGGACCGGTCCGCAAAAAAGCCCTGATGCGGCGTTTTACCTCCATTGGGGAGCTTATGGAAGCGGATGTGGAGACCCTGGAGCAGATCCCGGAGATCAATCACCGCCAGGCGCTGGCTATATGGGAATATTTCCATAAACAGGGCGGGCAGGAAGAAGCGGAAACGTGACGCGCCGCGAATAAGGGACAAGCGTCATGGCAGCGGTGGTACAGGTTCCCTGACCTGTGGTAAAATAACAATATTCATAGAGTTAACGGTATTTGTCCGGCAGGAAGGGAAAGAGAGAGATTAATATGTCAATTGTAAGACTGAGCGAGCTCATGGCCAAAATGAAGCTCCAGAATCTGACACCGGAAATAGATCCCGGCAGCGTTCAGGTCCGGCAGCCTGATATCAACAGGCCGGCCATTCAGCTGACCGGTTATTTTGAGCATTTCGCCGTGGACAGGATCCAGATCTGCGGTCTGGTGGAGCACGCCTATATGGAAGGGATGACCGCCGAGCAGAAGCAATATATTTTTGAGCGGCTCATGTCCTTTGAAATACCCGCCGTCGTATTCTGCAGGGACCTGCGTCCGGATCCCATTTTTCTGGAGTGCGCGGTCCGTCACGGCGTCCCGGTCCTGGTGACCCGGCAGGCCACCAGCTCCTTTATGGCGGAAGCCATCCGCTGGCTCAATGTACGGCTGGCGCCTTTTATTACCGTCCACGGCGTTCTGGTAGACGTTTACGGTGTGGGCCTTCTGATCACCGGCGAGAGCGGTATCGGTAAGTCGGAAGCAGCCCTGGAACTGATCAAGCGCGGCCACCGTCTGATTTCGGACGACGTTGTCGAGATCCGCAGAGTCAGTGAAGATACCCTGATCGGCCGGGCACCGGCCATTACCAAGCACTTTATTGAGCTCCGGGGCATCGGGATCATCGACGTCAAGACCCTGTTCGGCGTATCCAGTGTCAGAGAGACCCAGAACATAGATCTGGTCATTGAGCTGGAGGACTGGGACAGGGATAAGGAATATGACAGGCTGGGCCTGCAGGAGAACTATGTGGAATATCTGGGCAACCGGGTCGTCTGCCACAGGCTTCCGATCCGGCCCGGACGAAACCTGGCCATTATCTGTGAGGCCGCGGCAGTCAACCACCGTCAGAAGCTGATGGGGTATAACGCAGCCCAGGAATTATATAACAGAGTCAATGCTTCCCTGACCAGGGGGAGCCTGGAAGATGAGGATGAATGAGCGTGATAAGACCGGAACTAGTTAAAGAACTCGGGCAGATCCTTCCGCCCGGCCAGATCATGACAGATGAACCCATGGCCGATCACTGTTCCTTCCGGACAGGAGGTCCCGCGGACCTGCTGCTGCGGGCGGGAACGGCGGCCCAGCTGACAGCGGTCCTGACCCTGCTGCGCAGGGCGGGCGTACCGGTCTTCCTGCTGGGCAGAGGGACCAATCTCCTGGTGGGCGACGGCGGCTTCCGGGGCGCTGTGGTCACCATGACAGATACGGGAGGAAAGCCCGTGACAGATACAACAGATCAGCCTCTGCCGGCGGAAGAGGATCCGGGCGCGGGTGCCCTGAACCGGATCTCCGTGCAGGGCCGTCAGCTGACGGCCGGTGCCGGTACCACCCTGCAGAAGATCGCCCTGACCGCGGCCGCTCACGGCCTGACCGGCCTTGAATTCGCGGCCGGCATTCCCGGGTCAGTCGGCGGCGGCATTGTGATGAATGCCGGTGCCTACGGGGGAGAGATGCGCCAGTGTGTGACCGCGGTGACCATGATTCCCCTGGAAGGGGACGCGGCAGAGCCTTTTACCTATACAGGAGAGCAGATGGAATTCGGCTACAGGACCTCTGTCCTGAAACGGATCCGGGCCGCTGTGACAGAAGCGGTCTTTATTCTGGAGGAAGACGATCCGGAAGCCATCCGGGCCAGGATCCGGGAGATGGCCATGAAACGGCGGGACAAACAGCCGCTGGAGTATCCCAGTGCCGGCAGCACCTTTAAAAGGCCGGAGGGATATTTTGCCGGCAAGCTGATCATGGACGCGGGCCTGCGGGGCTACCGCTGCGGTGACGCCCAGGTGTCTGAAAAGCACTGCGGCTTTGTCATCAACCGGGGACACGCCACATCCGCCCAGATCCTGCAGGTCATCGAGGATGTCAGCCGCAGGGTCTATGAGGATACCGGAATCCAACTGCAGAGAGAGGTCATTTGTCTGGGAGAATTCTGAGGGCGCGGGAGCGCCGGAGCCTCCCTTTGAGGAAAGGCGGAAACTATGTCATTTTCTGGAGACGTCCGGACGCAGATCGCCGGAATCATCCCGGGACCTGCCCACTGCAGGCTGGCGGAGCTGGCCGTGCTGCTGGCCCTGTCCGCTTCTTTTACCTGGACTCCGGAGGCGGGCTTCCGGCTGGAAATCAGCGCGGATAAAGGGGCAGCAGGCAGAAAGTGCTTTACTTTATTAAGAAAACAGATTAATATAGACAGCAGATTGCGCAGTATGGTGCAGGAGCAGAGCGACAGCTTTCAATGCGGCATACAGGGAGCGGACGCGCAGGAGGAACTGGAAAAGCTGGCTGCCGTCCTTGGCTATGAGGACAGGACCAGACCCTTCGGACAGAAAGGGGCCAGGATCCCCGGGGCTTTACTGGAGCGGGAATGCTGCAGGCGGGCCTTTTTGAGAGCGGCTTTCCTGTGTGTGGGATCAATGAGCGACCCGGAAAAGGAATACCATCTGGAATTTGCCTGTACGGAGGGTGATACGGCGGAGCAGATCCGGGAGGTCCTGAACGGCTACGGCATGGGCGCTAAAGTGATCCGGCGGAAAAAGTATCATGTCGTATATCTGAAAGACTCTGAAGAGATCGCACAGGTCCTGGGTCTGATCGGTGCCCATGTTTCCCTGATGGAACTGGAGAACCGGCGGATCATGAAGGAAGTACGCAACAGTGTGAACCGCAGGGTCAACTGTGAAACAGCTAACATCAGCAAAACGGTGAACGCGGCACAAAACCAGATCCGGGATATCCAATTCCTGGAACGGGAAGGCAGGCTCAGAGAACTCCCTGAAGGCCTTCGCAAAATCGCAGAACTCAGACTCGAGTATCCGGAAGTCTCCATGTCGGAACTCGGGCGCATGTGTTCCCCGCCGATCAGTAAATCGGGTGTCAGCCACAGGCTCAGAAAACTGTCTGAACATGCACAAAGACTGCAGGGAGGTTATTAACAGATACAGATCAGACAAGGAGACTACTGTAATGCTTAAGAAATCAATCAGAATATCTCGAGCGGACGGCCTCGAGGCAAGATCCTTCGCAAAACTTGTCCAGGTGGCCAGTAAATACGACAGCAGGATCTACATGGAAACAGAGACCAAACGCGTGAATGCCAAAAGCATCATGGGCATGATGTCTCTGGAACCCGCAGCGGATGAAGTGATCATCATCTCCGCGGACGGTGCGGATGAAGCGGAAGCCGTAAGTGAGCTTGAGGGATTTCTTGTTGAGAATACCGCAGTTTGAGCAGTAAAGAACAGGCAGGGCGTGTGAAAACGTCCTGCCTTTTTTAAATCGTGTCCCCTTTTGTCTGTATTACTTCCGGCGGCGTCTGTTCAAAAACTGTTTACATAAAATGAAGTGCCAGAAAGGCTGTATTACGTAAAAAGACGGCTCAGAAGAACCGTCCCGAAAAAAGCCCCATAACGAAGGAGGTGCCAGATATCCGAAGATATCTGGCATATTATGAAAAAGATAATCTGATGTAACTTGACAGCTACAGTGGGAAGATGTCTTATTTGTATGGTCTAATCATACCTGTCAGAAGTGACTGAAAAATGAGAATGATTTAAAAAATGCTTTAATAAAATGTGAACAAATCGTGAACATGACCGCCCGGGCCCGGAGAGGGTTTGCAATTCACAGTAGGCGGTTGTAAGATGTGTTCTATGGAAATCAGACAGGAAAGGACAGCAGGCGGGACTGTATGATACGAGCGGAGGAAAAGAGACCCGGACGCATATGTTTTCTGTGCAGGCCGGCAAAGGGCCCGGCTGATCCGGCAGGCGGCGAACTGGAGGCCGCGCGGACCGGACTGGAGGAAATGGGGATTGACTGCCGGATCATCCGGACCGGCAGTCCCGGACAGGCCGCGGCCGCGGTCCGGGATATGAAGGAGACCCTGTTCGTGACGGACAGCGGTGATATTCTGGCAGCCCTGCGGGAACAGGGAAAGAACGCGGCCGGCTATCTGCACGGCGGCAACCCCGGCGAATCCTTTCCGGGGGCGGATTACCTGATCCAGGAGCCCCGGTGGATCGATGCGGATTCCTGGAACAAGATTTACCAGCGTCTGTCCGGCTATCCCTGGTTCATCCTGGAAACGGACCGCTGCCTGGTCCGGGAATTTGTCCCGGAGGATCTGGAC
>ODAI012294357.1_pt1 | contig 31560 bp, 26 predicted proteins | sample 1539321 | NCBI WGS metagenome assembly ODAI01 (sample SAMN02144231, study PRJEB22623) | gut metagenome | biome: sheep rumen | host: Ovis aries | place: New Zealand
CAGCCTGTGCGATCTGTGCGTTGACTGTCTCGGTATTAACCTGTTTCATCTGAACCTGCTTCTGAATATTGTAAGCAGCATCCGCCTCCGCTCTCTTCGTATCCTCGATCTTCTTTAGGTCTGCTTTCCGAAGAGCCAGTTCATTGTTTTTCTTTTCAATTTCGAGGCTTGCGCTCACTCTCGCGTCATTGGCTTCGCGGGAGGTCTCTGCCTGTTTGATCGCCACGTCTCTGTCTGCCTCAGCTTTTGCGATGGCTGCTTCCTTCTGGATCTTGGACATGTTGTCCTGGCCCAGGGCATTTATCAGACCGTTCTCATCTACGACCTTCTGGATATTGCAGGAAATGATCTTTATTCCCAGATTGTTCATATCGGACTGTGCTTTCTCCTGAACCTGGTCGCCGAAGGCTTTTCGATCCGAGGAGATAATTCTCAGCTCCATCGTGCCGATGATCTCACGCATATTTCCCTGAAGAGAGTCAGTCAGAGCTTTCACGATCTCCTCTTCTTTCATATTCAGGAAATTTTTCATTGCAAGGTCGATGCCTGACACGAGCCTGTAATGTTCGCCTTCATGCGCATCACCTTCTGGATACGTATACTCCCCGGCGGGATCCGGCACCTTGACCATTTCTTTATCAGTCATTACGGCCACCTTGGCGATTGCATCGATATCGACACCAATAAAGTCCTTTGTGGGTATGTATCCATTTGTCTTGATATCTACGGATACCTGACGAAGAAGCAGCCTGTCAAGACGGTTGATAATAGGAATGCATATGCCTGCATTTCCGATCAGGATTTTTTTTCTGCCTGCGCCTGTGATAATGAACGCTGTATCCGGCGGAGCTTTTACATATCCTGTTGTAATGATTGCCAAAAACACAACGATGATAAGCACAATTGATGCGATGATACTGATAATCTGCATATTAATCATATTTCCTTTCTTTTAACTTTGTTTCCACATATGTTACATCGGGCCTTTCCAGGCCTTGATTGCAAACGCAATCTTCTGCATCAGGTCGGCGGCTTCGAGCAGCTCGCCGTCCTCGTACATTTCTTTGGCTTTATTGACATCCTCGAGGATTGCCGCGTCGTTGATTTCCGTGTTGTTTTTACTTAAATATCTGTTTCTACTCATTAATTACGTTTCCTTTCCTTTTCCTATTCGTTTAAAATAGCAAAGCATTTGTGTATTTGCTTTTTTTCGCAGATTCGTCCTGTCTTCCGCAGTTTTTCTAACTAAAATGTATGCCGATATATTCTTTTACAAGAGTATCCCCTGCCGATATACTGCGTTTCTGCCCATGGGTACAGGTCTTCGATCTTTTGACACTGATCGTAAGTCAGAATCATGTCCGGACCGCCAAATCCTGTATACAGGGAATTAGTCATTTCTGCGAGGCGTTCGTGATCCTCTTCTGTGAACGCCTTCGGATACAGCAGCGGGCCTTTTTCATAATACGGCGGATCAAGGAATAAGGTTGTCCTGTCTCCCCAGTACGCGTACTGTTCCAGGAAGTCGCATGCATCCATGTTGTAAAGGGATATCTGTTCTTTTCGGGCCGCTATTTTTGTTATTCTTCTGGAGAGTTCCTGCGGGTTCCACCTGCAGGTAATGTCTCCCATCGGGTTTGCCATCTGGATCCCTGAGAAGGCTGTCCGGTTTACAAGAAAAAAGTACCAGGCGCGTTCTCTTTCGGAGATATCCCTGCTCAATTTTTCCTTTGCATAAAAAAACAGCTCTCTCGTAGGGACAACTTTTCCAACCTTTTTCGTCAGATAGCCCGGTTCGTTCATTACAGTCTTCCAGAACGCGTAAACATTTGGATCCGCGTCGTTCATTACCAGCTTTTTGATGCAGCCGGCATCCAGAAGGTTCAACCCGACCGAGGCGCCGCCCGCAAATACTTCAACAAAAGTATCCATCTGCCACGGCTGTGAGAGTGAGAGCAGACGCTCCGTCATTTTTGACTTGCCGCCGGGATAGCGGAGCGGCGAAATGCGCTTTCTTATCCTGTTGTTTTTCTTCCGGTATTCTTCTCTTCCTGTATCCGTCTCAAGGATAAGCAGCATTCGGTGCTGCCTGTTCCTGTCGTTATCAAAATATGTGAACCCGTCGCAATATGCACACCAGAATCCGCTCCCGTCCTTCGTAATGTCGTCATAAATATCGCTTCCGCACCAGCGGCAGTATGTTATTCTGTTTGTTTCTGTCAATGCACATCCTGCGAACATTTTGTTCTCTTTTTGATTAGAATACTCATTCGAATACTCATTCCACCACTCCTGTTCCACGAATTTATTGTTCCAAAAACAAAAATAAAATGGGCGGCCGCAGCTGAGCCGCCCGCATAGCTTAATCTTCCGAAATTTTTTCCAGGAAAGTATCCCAGGCTTTTCTGAACTCAGCATCACGAATCTGGATATTGGATGCCCTGGCAGAACCGTTCGTGCTCGCAAGCTTGTACTCTTCGGAGATGATAGGATCTTCTCTGTATATTGAAACAAAGAAATCTGCGAGATCATCGTCGTAAACGCCTTTGTCGATCGCTTCCTTGACGTAAGGGACAGCAGTGATCAGGTGCGTTTCCGCACTCATTTTTCTTTTTACCTTCTTGTAGACCGGGGCGTCATAGAACTGTTCAATGTTCTCGAAGACACGGATGATTTTTTCATATACATCCATAATGGTTTTTTCTTCTTCCTCTGAAACAGAGATCGACGTCATTACGCGGTTGAAGGCGCTTCCTGTAAATGCCGCATTTTCCTTGTCAAAAAGCATTACCCATGTCTTTACAACGAGAGGGATCTGTTTTCTCGCTGCCTGTGCTGCTGCTGAGAGAATAATGCTGAATATCTCGTGTTCCCCGATCCTGCTGATCTTTGCGATATCTCTGCACTTTGCGATATTGCGTTCCTTCGTGCTGAGAGCTTTCCCGTTGTTCAGCTTCAGGAACATAGTGCATACTTCATCTTCCGTAATGTCTTCAAAGTAATAAAGGATAAAGGAATAATCCAGAATTCTGTCCTGTATCTCTTCCGGCAGCTCATCGAAATGCTTACCGTTTATGTCAAGCATTTCTCCCTTAAACTGGATCTGTGGCACGTCCAGCAGTACAAACTTTCCGTTAATATAACTGCTTACGGCGTTTGTCCTCTGCTTTCCGTCAAGGAAATCGAACTTGCCTCCCATTTTTACTGCGTAGAACGCAGGCACCGGATAGTCTTCAATGAGGGAATGGATGAGATCACTCTTTCTGCGCTTATCCCATACAAAGGAGCGCTGGATAACATTGTCGAAAGTAAACAGTCCTTTCTCAATGTTCTTTACCACCTGCTTGGCGGTAAGAGATATTGATGCTTTAATCATGTTTTTCCTTTCTTTTTTGTAATATTAATGGTATTTTCTGTTATTATCTCTGATTCTGATGCATCATGATTTTTCTGGGAAAAGTCTGTTTCGCTAAAGATGTCTTCCGAAACAAATCCATATGCAAGAACGCTTTGTGTCACGGCCGCCTCTGCAACTTCCCGGTCTTTCTTTAATGCTTCGGACGCCCATTCAAGAGCCATGCCGTCGTTTCTTACAGCTTCAAGGACGATCTTCTTATCGCTTCTGAATCTCTGATTTGCAAACTGGAGTGCTTGACCTTTGCTTTTTACCGCTGCTTTTACAATGCCTTTATCTGCCCGCAGTCTGTTTGAACAGTACTCGAGCGCCATACCGTTTATAGAAACCGCTTTTCTTACTATTTTTTCGTTATCTCTTATCCCTGTATCGAAAAGCTTTAAATGCATTGGATTGCCGGATACTGTTTCTGATGCGACGCGGATGTTTTTCTTTGCCTCTTCCGCGGCAAATACAGCTGCCTGCGGGTCATTCCTTATTGCTTTAATGAGAATATTTATATATCTGTCATTTTCGTTTATGTCTGCATGTTTTATCGCAAGGCCGTTGTTAGAAACCGCCAAAGACACAAAGTCAGGATCCTTTTTTATTCTTTCATCGGCGAACCGGAGAGCCATCCCGTTTTCCTGCAGAGCCTTCTTTACAACAGCCTCATCCTTTTTCAGCCTGTCAGAGGCGTATTTTAAGGCCGGGCCGCTGCGTCCAACCGCTTTTAAGACCGTTTCTCTGTCATCCCTCAGGTCCTCAGATGCAAACCTGAGGAAGCATCCGTTTCGTTCAATAGCAGCATGGACCGCTGCCCTGCTTTTTCTGTATCTTTCCGGAAGAAAGGCAATGACCATCGGCGATGCACTGATCGCCCGGAGGACATAATCCATTCTGCGCAAATATTTTTTATCTGCATACATAATGGAAAAGCCATCATTCCCTGCTGCTTCCCAGACAATCTCGGCATCGCTTTTTAATGGCTCCGCCGCATACCGCAGGAGGCTGCCGTCAATCTTTACGGCCTCCAGCACCGCAGTTCTGTTTCTGCCGCCTTCCTGCACTGTTTCCGGATAGAAGAGCGGATTATATGTATTTAAAACTCTTAATGATTCTGTTGTCACATTCATACAAAAACCGCATTTTTTGTCAACTGTTTCTAAACAATACTGCTGAGAATATCAGGATTAGCCTTGGCATATTCGTGCTCAAACCAGTAATTTCCGCTTTCACGTCCCTCCAGGATGATGACATGTCCGTCATTCTCTATCCTTTCGTATGTGTCTTTGATACGTCTGTCTTTGATCGGCACATATTTGTAATCTGTATCATTGTCATATCTTGTAGGTCTTGGTGCTTTTTTCTTTTCCGCCTTTTCGATCTCGTCATATTTTTCGGCAAATATGCGGGCAGGACCGATAAAGAAAAAACTTGTGCGTGAGCCGACGAAGATCACTTTGTCCTGATCCAGTCCCTTTATATAGTCTAAAATTCTTCTATTTTCAGCCATGTTTTCCCCTTCTGCGGCATTGCTAACTACGCCGCTAAATATAGTTCTTTGATTCTTATATTGTCCAAAATATTGTATATTTGTTTTTTTTCTGGGAAAGTGACTCTGGTGGGCGGATCTGGCTGTTTAACATATACAAAAAAGGCACCCGCAAAACGCAGATGCCTTTTGGGGCAGACTTATACCGAAATGCCGGAGATCAGATCAATATTCTTTCTCATCATTTCCGTGTCCTCATCCGTTACGCCTGTGACATAAATGCGTCCGCCGTTCAGCGGGCCTATAACCTCTGCCCTGCCGTTATCGATCTTCCATGCCCAGAACGTCGTGTTGCTGTTATTCTCAACGACGAGCTCTGCTATAAGGCTCCGGAGTTTTTCAAAGTCGCTGCCGACGTCGTATTTCTGTCTTTTTCCTCTTTTTTCTGATACAATAACCATTTTTTTCTCTCTTGTACAAATTGTTTGTCTGATTCTAAAGATACAGACGTACTGATTGTTTCAGCACGCCTGCACATGCGTCGTATCCCCAAAGACGCTTCTTACTTCCGCATTGCCAGACCGCTGCGTTTTCAGGTCTCTCACTCGACTGGTTTTCTGGTTGCCAGCAGGAGGAGGATTCGTTTTGTCATTTCTGTGATTTGCTATCCGGTAGCATATTTAAGCGAAATATCGCATCCGTAAAATGATTTTCAGGATAACTGTAAACCTATCTTGTTTTTTACAGTGGGAAGACACCACTGGCGCGGAAAGAGTGGGATTCGAACCACGTGCCCGTAAGGACAAACGGTTTTCAAGACCGCCGCGTTATGACCGCTTCGCTACCTTTCCCTGTGCAGTTCTGTATGCTGAAAACATACGATTACCGGAGGCCTTTCCGGCTCAACCAGAATACCGATTCACCGCGCTGACAAAACGCATCTCAAAATATTCTCGTCCCCAGAACCCGCCTTTAGTCATCAGCGAGCCGCTGACATATGTTCCCAACATACAGCTTTGTCGTTCTCTGTGAGGAGGTCTGCATTCTCTCACATCATCCGGGTGCGACCCGGCCTCGTCGGAGATCCGCGGCTCGAACGCGGAACAAACTGCGTATAAGACAGGTGCTCTACCGATTGAGCTAATCTCCGAAAACGATCTCTCAAAACCCTTTAAAAAAGAGACCTGCGTCGGGCGTTACTCCGATTTTTTGCGCATGGTGGTAGAATGCGCCATTGCAGGAACGCAGCATCTATCAATATGCCCTGCTTCACCGCATCTCTTTTGATGCGGTATACCTATCTCGGGCCGGATAGTCGCCAATGTCGCGGCGTCGTCTTTTCGAGCCGGATTGCTCAGCAATAGTGATTCCTGCGGGATTCGAACCCTGCGTTTTGGCCTTGAAAGGGCCATGTCCTAACCTTTTAGACGAAGGAATCGTGTTCATTAAAAGTATTATATAAGTAAGAAAATTTCGTATATTTTTCTGGGATTTTTTACAACCTCCGCCTGCGGGCACAGACCCGCAGGCGGAGTGAGGGAGAGATTTATGACCACCGGGATTTCTCCCGGAGAATCACCTTTGATATTGCGCAGTATCTGCGCCGCCTAAAGCAAGACCGGATATCTTTGAGTAAGATTCCAGCATGTCTAGCATTTCCATCTCGCTCATGCTGTAATCATCCCGGCTTTTTATATCATCAAAATTAATCTCAGAGTATCTGTTCAGGCCGTCCATGCACAGTGTCTGCGTCATTGACAGCGGGAATATATATGTGTTTCCGGGATAAAACGCCCTGTCCAGGTTATCTGAGATAAAGTCAAAGACCTCCTCTTCGCTTAAAAACACCCTTATGAGCTGATCTATGTAATCGGTGCCCTTTTCCGGCCCATACAGGTGCAGCTCATATCGTCCGTTTTCATATGAAACAGCCATGCCGGATGCGTGGTTGGGAACCAGATATGCCTGTATTCCTTCTTTGTCTGCTTTTTTAATGTTTACCGCAGGATGCAGAGTCCTGTCAGCAACCGGGTTGTCCAGAAGCCTGAAGAGTTCTTCATTTCTGCGTAAGAAACCATCCCATATGTCATCTGTTACGATGCCGTCGCTTGCTTCTCTCAGCTCTTCATATACAGGCCACAGAAAGTCTCTTTCGGCAAGATCTGCCATCTGCCTGTCTGTGATCTCCATTGCCTCACAGTCCTGAACCGGGATCCATCTGAAACTGCCCGTCTGAGAAGAGTCTTCTTCCTGGTACTTTTCATAAATACCCATTCCAGGATTATATCTGTAAAGGAGAACTCTGTATTCAACGGAATTCATAAAGGTGTGTGTGTCGATCTTTTTTTTGATTTCCAGCTTTCCCATGTAGCCAAGACCGTCCACGCCGCACGGAGTTGTATAGCATATGCTGTAAACGTTCCTGAACAGCAGTTCTCTGTAAATGCTTTTAGCGGGTTTTCCGTAATTGCTTACAAGATAGGGAGCAGGCTTTACGGTCCCGCAGGCCCCTGCCTTCTCTAACATTCTCCTGACCTCAGAGAGGGACTTGTCCATTATATCCCTGTAAAGAGACATTTCTCTGTTGTAGGAAGATATATAGGCGTTCATTTTTTCATGGAAAGCATCTATTCTTCCCCAGTCAAGGACGCCGCAGCTCTCGTCTGCAATTTTCCCGTTGATATCGAATATCTTTGCCATTTTATCATTTCTCTTGGCAGAATACCCCCGCCTCTCAGGCGGCGGGATGAATGCCTTCCTTATTGTATGCGTACCCACACTCCCGGATACCTGACCACAGTTGCCTTTGAAGGCGACACACTCTTTCCTGTATCAAGGAGTACCGCCTTTCCGTTGCAATGAACGCCCTTAGCTTTAACCTTCTGTCCTCTGTACAAAAGAACTGTACCAGGCCTGATGGCGTAACGCTGTTTTCTGATCCTGACACGGCCTTTCCTGACCTTGTGTCCCCTAAACGGACGCAGGTTCTTTTCAGAGTCCCTTGGCTCATTACGTTTCAGCCTTCCGCAGGACAGCTCCTGCCCGGATTTCACCTTGCCGTCGCGGATGTCCACGTATCTGGCGTCATAGAACCTTGACAGGACCCGGTTGTTTCTCCTGCGCTTTTGGTAAATCTGTTCCCTCTGCCTGTGCTTTGGATGAAAGTCTCCCATGGCAAAGGCGTCATTCGCATGGGTCTTGTCTATGCAGAAGCGCTTCCTGGCCGTCTTTGTGGCGCTGCCGTCTGTATCTGTAACAGGAAGTCCTGTTTTATTTCTCAGCTCTTCCGCAAGCAGGTGGCGTACCGTGTTCATAAAGGCCGCGCCCCTGAGCGGCTTTATCTCCGGCTCCCAGCCGTAGAGTTTTCCGCCTTTCCTGTGGTTGGCGGGCGTGTTGCATTCCGGGCAGACCGTCGCAAGGTTCCCCATGCGGTTGGAACGGTCGCCCTTCCAGTAGCCGATGTGATGTACCATGAGCACGCCATTATTCCCGCACAGGCGGCACCTGTGGCCGTCACGGTAAAGCACGGCGTCCCGCAGGGTGTTCATCGTGTACCGGGGGCCTCTCTGATAATCTGAACCTTTCGGCAGCGGCAGTCCTCTTTCTATGGCTTCCAGGGCCTGTGTGTCAAAAGATGCCGTTTCTACCGTGATACTGGTTACGGGGCAGACTCTGATGTACATCTGCGTAATGCTGATGTGCAGGTCCTTCTTGTGCTCCACCGTCGGGGAAAGCCATCCCTGCGGTTTCTTCCTGTTGTCAAAGCGGGGCTTTCTGTGCCGTCTGCGGCCCCTTCTCGTCCTTCTGTACATGCGCCTGTCATCATGCTTTTCCTTCTCATCCCTTAGAGGATCGTACTGGGCGTGGACGAACTCGTGCTTTTCGCTCTTTACGGATATGCCAATGTGCCTGTCCCCGGCGTCGATGCACAGCTCTACGGGCTGCGTGTCAAGCCTTTCGGCGTACAGAAGCCGGATCGTAAAGGGTTCGTGGCGGAAGATCTCCGCCCGTCCGCTCTTAAGGAGCCTGCGCACTTTCCTGACATTAAAGGTCGGCATACCGGGCCGTCCGTACTTATCCACTGTGAATGTGACCACCTGGCTGCCTCCTTCCCGTGGTCTCTGCGGCTTGTGGCCGTATTCGTGCTTCCGGCCATGCCCGCAGGCGATGATGTTTTCTGTTCCTTTGTGCCCCGTAAAGGGACTGGCTTACGCCTTCAGCAGCCTCTTACTGTACATAGTACAGTTTTTCACCTGCGGGTTCTCCTTATTAAGGGTGGTCCACTTCGCCGATGTTCGTGGGAGGTTTTTAACCCGCAGCGCACTTCCCCTTCCCATCAGGGATGTTTAACGCTGTGGCGCAGTGCATGGGACGTGTGGAGTATCCCATGGTGCCTGTATATGCGGCGACGTCGTTTCTGCAAAAGCAGAACCCGCCTTCCCCGCATACCTTCTCCCGGAACGTAGTTCTCTCCCGGCATATGCCGGGGTCACTTGCGCAGGTTTCCCCGCGCAGCGGATGCGGTTTCCCTTTTTGGACCTGCATCCGCGCGGCTAATCAACCTGGCTTGCAATAGAAAAGAAACAATTCCCTCTTTCTGCAAGCCCCCGCTTCAAGGCTCATTAAAGCCTAAGCGGTGGGTAGTTGACATGTTTAAAGCGGTATTGCTTCCACTTATCCTTTCTCATTCGGTGCAGGTGATAGTTTTCTGCTTCCCTCATTTTAATTATGATTTTTTTAAAGGTATATTTTTCTGGGATCGGAACGTGTTTATATTTTCACTTTTACATCACAAAAGGCAGAGCATATATAAGTGCCCTGCCTTTTGCGTTATTATTCTGATTGTTCAAAACACCGCTTCTTTTTCCGAGACAGTCTGTGTTTGTGCCTTGGAAAGTACAAGATCTGCTACTTTGTTTTTGATCAGTTCATTTCTGAAAAGTCCCTTCTCGTCATCTGTCATAGAACCGATATATTCGTCAGCCCCTTCTCCAATTGTTTCCTGGATAAAAACATCCAGCTCTTCATTTGACGGCTCAAGGCCGTAATCCTGTACCAGGATCTGTGTGATGAACTTTTCTGTAATAGCCCTCTTTATATAAACACTGTAGACGTTTGCAGTGCCATATGCGTTCTCTGCGATCGCTGAGACCATTTCATCCGGATAGTCCTTTATGATGGATGACGCATCAATGAGGGCGTCTACTGCGCTTTGTCTGTTGTTATATACGGTTTCCTGCGTCCGCTGCCGTTCCAGATACTGTTTTACCAGCAGCCTGAATCCATCCGTTGTAGTGATCCGCTTTCCTTCGGCGTCCGTCAGTTCAAGTTCCATCACAAACTCGTCTGTAATTTCAGGGACAACTTCTTTCATTATGGCGTTAAGCGTTACCGTAAAGTCGATCTTTTTACCTGCCAGTTCCTTATCATAATAATCAGCGGGAAACTCGCTTGTAAATTCTTTTGTCTCCCCTTTTTTCATTCCGGTAACAGCGTCGTCTAATCCATCGAATATGTCTTCCGATCCGAGATTCGCCAGCATGTCCTGTTCTTTTTCAAATTCTTTTCCGTCAACTTTGCTCACGTATGAGACACTTACAATATCTCCTGTTTCTGATGTCTCCCTGTCTGTAATTTCTTCCGTTGTCGAAAGGTAATTCCTGTACACTTCGACTTCTTCTTCTATATCTGTACTGCTGATGGGATCCGCTTTTGTGATCTGAACATGTAAGGCCGAAAGGTCTTCCGGAACTTTTACATATTTGACAGCTTCTTCATAGGTAAAACTGTAATCTCCTTCAAATGGTTCTGTTTCTGCTGTCTGCTCTGCCTTTACTGTATCCCCATCCTGTACTGCCTGCATGTTATAATTTTCTTGTATGCTTGGCGAACAGGATGACGAAACTGCTGCAAGAACGATCACGGCTGCCAGCGCTCTTTTAACGTTGCCAATTATCATCAATTCACCATTTCCTCCAAAATCTTGTTAATGTCAATGGTTCTTATTAAAGCAGCGGCGGCGCTTCGCTCCCTGTAAAGCTCTGCACCGCCTGAAATATGCCCTTTTGTTCCGCTTGTTTTTAGACGTTGGCCGCTTCCCACAGCCTTACAGGAGTTCTCCTTTTTCGGAAAAGAGGTACTTCCTTTTGTTGATCGTCTGCAAGCCTGTACGCATAGCTCCGTCGGGGCCCATATAGAATAGCTTTCCGCTTACCATCAGCCAACCTGTCTTCAAAGAGTTGTCTTTGCATACATAGTATGTGTTATTTCCGATCTTCTGAAATCCTCTGGCAGTTACAAGGCTTCCGTCTGATCTGAAACAAAAATATTTTCTGTTGACTTTTTTGATCCCTGTGCAGACTTTTCCTGTATTAAGATCAGTATAATACAATTTTCCATTTACGCCCAGCCAGCCTGTCTTCAAAGAGTTGTCTTTGCATACATAGTATGTGTTATTTCCGATCTTCTGAAATCCTCTGGCAGTTACAAGGCTTCCGTCTGATCTGAAACAAAAATATTTTCTGTTGACTTTCTTGATCCCTGTGCAGACTTTTCCTGTATTAAGATCGGTATAATACAATTTTTCATTTACGCCCAGCCATCCTGTTTTAAAGGAGCCGTCTTTGCATATATAGTAGGTGCTGTTCCCGATCTTCTGAAATCCTCTCGCGGTTGTAAGGCTTCCATCTGGCTTAAAGTAATAGTTCTTTCCGTTGATCTTTCTGATTCCGGTATATACCGTTCCTGTCTTTGGATCAGCATAATAGCTTTTTCCTTTTACGGTTTTCCACCCTGCTTTTACCTGCTGTCCGTTTTCGTTGAAAAGATATGTCTTTCCGCTAATGCTGGCCGGGCCTATTGCTGCTTTCCCGGACCAGAAAAAGTAAAATCTGTTTTTGCCAAACGTTTTCCAGCCGACATCCACTTTTGATGTTTTTTCGTCAAAATGGTAGAGGCTGCCGTCTATCTTTTTCCATCCTTTAAAGATTGTGTTATTTTTTGCATAATACTGCAGGCGGCCGTTCCCTATCAGCCATCCGTCATCCTCGTGTGTTCCCTTCGCCAATGCAAAAGAACTTGTATATTTCCCTTTCGCAGCCGTTGTACTGGCATATTTCCGGCTGCTTTTATTCAGTTGATTAATGATAATGCCTTTCAGGTTTGTCTTATCTGTCTTATCGTAGATCCGGACTTTCTGTACTACATAATTTCTCTGCAGTTCCTGGCAGATGACGTCATCGTATACTTTGTATACTATTTCTCCGTTATAGCGAACGCTTGCTACGTTCGCGAATTTTTCCGCCGTCAGGACTGAATTTCTTGCCCATGAGCCATTAGGCGCATACTTTGATGGCGAGTCCCCACAATAGTTGTAGTAACAGAACGAAGGGGCTACAGCTTTTATAAACGCATACGTATTGCTGGTATCTCCACCGTGATGGTTGAGTTTTAATATGTCTGCTTTTATATCTATCTTCGCGTCCAGGATCTGTTTTTCCACCGCCGCTTCTAAGTCGCCTGCATTCAGGTATCTTGTATTCCCGCAGGTAAACCTTGTTACAAGGGAATTGTTATTGATGTAACTTGCGTCATGGGCGTTGTCGCTGAAATCCGTTCCCCAGAGCACATTTGCTACAACATGGCCGATATTGAAGCTGGATCCTTTTTTAAGGAATATGATGTTAACACCCTTCTTTTTTGCGTTGTTAATGATTCCTTTATACATGGAAATGTAGTTCTGCATGTAAGAAGACGAACCTGTCATGTAGTCCGGATCGGGGAGATATAAATTTGAAACTTTATACTGCCCGCTGTTTAATATCCTGTTTACATTATCCATGTGGTCATCGTGGTAATGACTGATATAGATGTCGAATTCTTTATAGTTGTTGTTCAGCCATTTATTCAGATTGCCCCATGACTCTTTAACATATGTATCGATCAGCAGCCTTTTTCCGCCGCTGATGAGCATCTGGCCATCTCCGTATCCCTGGCTGCCGTAATCGATGACTCTGAGTGACATGCTCTTTATTGTATCTGCCTCTTTTTTGAGCGCGGAGGCGGTTGATACCACAGCTGTTGTCACTTTCGCCGCGCCCATCTCATTTTCTGCTTTGCTTTCTGTCTGGTGCTCGACCGCTTCTGCTTCTGCTGGCAAAGTGATTTCTTCTGTATTTTCTTTTTCTTCGATTTTACCTTCTTCCTTCTCTTCTTCTGTTTGGATGTTTTTAGGCTGAGAAGGCACATCCTCTTCTGTTTCAGAAATCTTGCTGTCTTTTACCTCGGTGTCTTCGATTTCTTCCCCTTTATCAGGAGTTTTTTCTTCAGTGTTTTCTGCCTTTTCCTCTCCATCATTCGTTACTGTTTCTGCGGGAGAGTTCCCGGTGGAAAGATCTTCTTTCATCCCGTCAGCGGTTTCGTTAGTTTCCGAAAGATCTTCGTTTATAGGAAAAACACTGTCTTGCCCGTCTTCTTTCTGTGTTTCTGGTTCTTCCACCGGATCAGCGCCATTTTTACTCTCCGTACGATCTGCTTCCGTTTCTGTTTCAGTCTCCTGCGTGTCTGCATTCGTGAGGACACTTTCAGTATCAATTGTGTCTGTTGTGCTCACTTCTGATGCGCATACCGGCATGGCGAAAAGTGCACTGCAAAGCAGTATTAAAACTGTCATCTTAATCACTCTTTGTTTCAATAATTCGTCTCCTTTCCAGAAAGCTGTTAGTAGTTTATTACCTGCCAACTAACTCATATCTAAGGTCACAAGCAGCCTGCAATATGAGTATGAATTGCACAGCGAAAATCATATATGCAGTATGACATCGAATAAGTTTTTCTTTTTTTTCTGGGAAATCTGTTCTGCCGGATCATCCTGGCCAGAATTTTGAGTCAATACAAAAAAATGACCGCAGACACCCTGAGCGAGTGTATGCGGTCTTCTTTGCTGTTATTAAATTCCTCGTATTGCGATATTTTCGGCCCCGTATCTGTCCGAAAGGTGATGGATTGTAACATGCCCCGCATGTACCTTTTTCGCGAACGTTTCCTTTTCATTTTCCATGTAAATAAGGAGATAATCATCTCCCGGATTTTTCCCGCAGTAAGCGGCAAGATACCTCATCTCAGCGTCCGCGTCTGTCTCTTTCCTGAACCGTACATATATGCGCCTGTTTTTCATCATATCGTCGTAGTTTACAGCTTCGTCTTTTTCCAGCGCCCTTACAGAAGAAACAATGACTTTGGCAGTCTTTTCGTTTTCTATTGAAACTCTTCCGTCGATCACCACCTTTTCGTCTTTTTTGAGCAGCTTTTGAAAGCTGGCATAGGTTTTCGGGAATACGACTGCTTCTATAGAACCGGAAAGGTCTTCCATCGTAAGAAACGCCATTGCTTCCTGCTTTTTTGTATAGACGACATGAAGCTCTGTGATCTGCCCGCCCATTATGACGTTCTCTCCTTCCCGCACACTGGTGATAATCCCGTCATCGTCAGAAACGAAATTCTCTGCATATTTCGTAACCGTGTTTTTAAGAGTTTTCCCATACTCATCGAGAGGATGACCGCTTATATAGACGCCGCAAGCATTCTTCTCCATGGAAAGTCTCTCCTCCAACGAGAATTCACCGAGTTTTGGATAAATGAACTTCTCCTGTTTTTCTTCTGTTAAATCAAAAAGGGACAGCTGTCCGCTTACATTCTGCTTCTTTTCCCTTCCGATATTGTCCGCGATCTGCGCATAGGAAACAAACATCTGCCGCCTGGTGAGAGAGAATGGATCAAAGGCTCCGGCAGCAATCATACTTTCCAGTACTTTTTTGTTGATGCCTGTTCCGGCAGATGTGTTCCGTTCTATGAATTCGTACAGGTCCTCATATCTTCCCCCTCTTTCTCTCTCCTGTATCACTTTTTCCAGCACCATTCTGCCTATACCTTTAACCGCAGAAAGTCCATAACGGATCCCATCTTTTGAGACGGAAAAATCAGGAAGGCTTTCGTTGATATCAGGCGGCAGAAGCCGGATCCCCATTTCGCCGCAAGCAAAGATATAGCCTGCGACTTTTTCCGGTTTGTCCATGACAGAACTTATCAGCGCCGCCATATATTCCTTAGGATAATAGTATTTCAGCCATGCCGTCTGGTAGGCAACAAAGGCATAACAGGCCGCATGAGATTTATTAAACGCATATTTTGCAAAATCCATCATGGTGTCATAAATTCCGTTTGCTGTTATTTCAGAAATACCGTTTAAGGCACACCCGGGAACACCCTCCTTTTCGTTCCCGTAAACGAAATTCCTGCGCTCCTCTTCCATTACCTTTTCTTTCTTTTTGGACATTGCCCTTCGTACCAGGTCACTTCTTCCCAGCGTATAGCCGCCGAGATCACGGACGATCTGCATGACCTGTTCCTGATAGACAATACATCCGTAAGTGGTGTTCAGAATAGGCTCCAGCTGCGGACAGGCATACCTTACTCTTTCGGGACTGTTTTTCCCTTCAATATATTTGGGGATAAATTCCATGGGTCCCGGCCTGTAAAGTGAAATGCCTGCGATTATATCCTCCATGCTCTTCGGTCGCAGCTCTTTCATGAACCCCTGCATTCCTCCGCTCTCAAGCTGGAACACTCCTTTCGTCTTTCCTGTTCCTATATACCTGTATACATCCGAGTCATTGTAATTAATGTCCGCCAGTGACACCCCCGCCATTTTGGCGGCGTTTTTGATAACGGTCAGCGTTTTCAAGCCGAGAAAATCCATTTTGAGAAGCCCAAGCTCTTCTACCGTGGTCATTCCAAACTGCGTGACAACAGCGTTGTCCTTTCCTGTTGCCAATGGAATAAGGTCCTCTGCAGGGGCAGAACAGATAACAACGCCAGCCGCGTGGACTGAAGGATTCCTCGGCAGCCCCTCTATTTTAAGCGCCATATCGATGAGTTTCTTTGCTTCCGCGTTCTCCTCGTACTTTTTTCTGAAATCGGGATTTGTCTCCATTGCTTTTTTCAGCGTCATTTTGGGTTCCACAGGTATCATCTTAGCCAAAGCGTCAAGGCTGGAATATGGGATGCCCATGACCCTGCCGACATCCTTTAGAACGCCCCTTGCTGCCATTGTCCCGAATGTGATGATCTGTACGACCTTATCCTTACCGTATTTTTCCGTTACGTAATCAATGACCTCTTTCCGTCTTTCAAAGCAGAAATCCACGTCAATATCAGGCATGGAAACACGCTCAGGGTTCAGAAACCTTTCAAAAAGCAGGCCGTAGCGTACCGGATCGATGTCCGTGATATGAAGGCAGTAGGATACGATACTGCCTGCGGCGCTCCCTCTCCCGGGCCCGACCGGGATGCCATGCGCTTTTGCGTAGTTAATATAATCCCAGACGATCAAAAAATAATCTACATCCCCCATCTGACATATTGTACCAAGCTCATATTCGAGCCGTTTTCGCAAGGTTCCATCGTCATCGGGATAGCGCTCCATCATGCCGTCGTCGCACAGTTTGCGTAGATATGTCCAGGAATTAAATCCTATTGGGACTTCAAAGTGCGGCAGTTTTGTTACTCCGAACTCGATTTCAACATTACATCTGTTGGCGATTTTCTGTGTGTTATCGACCGCCTCCTGCGCGTAAGGAAAGAGATTTCTCATTTCCTTTTCGCTTTTTACATAGAACTGGCCGCCAGGATAACGCATCCTGTCCTCGTCTGACAGTTTTTTCTTTGTCTGCAGGCACAGGAGAATGTCGTGTGCCTTGTCATCGTCCCTATCCGTATAGTGGATGTCATTGGTGGTAATAAGAGGGATCCCGAGTTTTTTACTCATTTTTATAAGTTCCTGGTTTACGATTCCCTGTTCTTTATAGCCGTGATCCTGTAGTTCGAGGAAAAAGTTGTTTTTTCCGAAGCAATCCTGATACCTCAGCGCTGCCTCTTCCGCCTCTGTTACATTTCCTCTTATGATGTTCTTTGCAACCTCGCCCGCGAGGCAGGCAGAGGAAGCGATCAGCCCTTCATGGAGCTCCGAAAGCAGTTCCATGTCAACACGGGGTTTGTAATAAAAGCCTTCCGTGAACGATCTGCTGACAATCTTTGAGAGATTTTTATATCCTTTGTTGTTTTCAGCAAACAGGATCAGATGATAATACTTATCCCCCGTGTCACTCTTTTTCTTTTCAAAGCGTGAGCCCGGGGCTACATAAACCTCACAGCCTATGATAGGTTTGATTCTTTCCCTTTTACAGGCTTTATAAAAGTCGATGACGCCGTACATAACGCCATGATCCGTAATGGCAGCGGCGCTCATTCCAAGTTCCCTGACTCTTTTCACATATTCGTCCACTTTGTTACATGAATCCAAAAGCGAAAAGCATGTATGCGCATGCAGGTGTGTAAATGCCATGATTTGACTCCTTTCCTTATCCAATTGTAGGATATAAGAAGAGAATGCTTTTTTTCTGGGAACTTCTGACGTCATCAAAAAAGCAGTATCTCCGTTATTGGAATACTGCTTTTGTTTTTTATTTATTTCTTTCTTTTAACATATTCTGCGGCGTCATAATGTCTTTTTGTCCGTTTTCATCTCTGCACATATACCAGACAGAACCGTCTTCTTCAAACGCCTTTTTTATACTGTATCCAAGGAAAATGCCTCGTTTTATGCCTGGATGCAGGATCCCTCCGCAGGAAAAAAAACCTGTATGCCCTTTCAGAAACAATCGTCCCATCTTCAAATCTCACATCCAGATCCCCTGCGTTTCTATAGCGGACGATCTCCATATTGATACCCTGGCGGTTTCTGATCTTCTTTCCGACAGCCTCTTTCTTTTTTGTCTCGGACAATGCCATGCTTACTATTTTTCCATTTCGGATGTTGTCAAAGCTTTTTACGGTTCTGGTTTCTCCTGTTTCTTCGAACAGAACATCAATATCTCTTACTCCGCCCCACCGCGTGATCCGAATATGCTCTCCCTTTTTGTTAATAAACACTTCTCCGACATGTTTTTCTGCCGTGCTGCGCCTAATAAGATTATTTTTAAATCTGTAATAGCTTGTGCTTTTTGCAGTGCGCCGTCAGAAACAAACATTAGGTCTATGTCTGTCGCCGTTATATAGTCTGCAATTATAATTTCTTCTCCGCCTGCTGAGGTTCCTTTTTGTCCGACCCTTTCAGTTTTCAGAGTATCATGAATGCTGTTTTTACTGAATTCATGAGACATAAGTTTGTTAAACTCGTACGGTCCTGCTTTTGTCCCGTCAATATATCTTATATAGCACTCAGACGCGTTTTGGTAGCTGTATATCACAGCTATGTTTCCAAGGCGGTCTGTCACCTCAGCACCTTCTCTCTCCTTCTTCGCCGCTGCAAGTGAGGGATTTGTGTCCTGAGATCAGGCTTGTGCCTGGAAAAATGGTACTTGAGGTTCCCGGATCCATGGGAGTTCTACGCGCCACCATGGACTTTAATGAGAAGCTGCAGGAGACGGTTTATACTTCTGTTGATAAGATTTTAAATGGAAACAATGAAGTTCCGGAAGACCTGCGCAGCCTCCTTGACAGGATCGGTGATGCAGACGAATCCGAAGGTTTTCGGAGTATGACACTCCCTATCTTGAAGACGTCCTTCAGCTTGAAATATCGCTTATGGCAGCTTCCGGTACAAGACTAAAAAGATGTCTTTCCTGCGGACGCTTCTTCCCGGTCTCGCAAGAGAGCAGTCTGTACTGCAACATTCCTGACAATGACGGGTCCTCCTGCCTGATACGCTATCGCACAAAACAGATGAAGGAGTCAGTAAATGCTATTTACACGCAGGCTTACCGAACACGCTTTGCAAGAATGAAAGCAGGAAAGGAAACGAAAGAGACGCTTAACGAATGGAGAAATACTGCGAAAAGAATGAAGGGGGATGTTTTTTCCGGGAAGTTTTCGCCGGAGGCGTATAAGGATATGATAATGCACATGCCGTAGAATTGCATCGCTCTTCTACGCTTTTTGGCAAATACAAAAACCACTTTCTTATGGGCGAAGCTATAAGGAAGCGGTTTTGCTTTGTTATTTTTTTTCTCTAAAGACGATCTTTCTTCCGCACTGGGCACAGAACCTGTCTGTTTTCCGAATAACAAATCCGCAGTCAGGACACACAAACACGGTCCTTTTCTTTGCCGCCTTTTTTTCGTTTGCTTCTTCAGGCTCATCTGTCTTCTCTTCCGCAAACTTTGGTCTGTCCCTGTCTTTTTCTTTTGAAATGACAGGGGTTTCTGTCTGGATTACGATAGCTTTTCTGTTTTTTGAGGGTCTTGCTATTAAAACGTCTGCGCTGATGTCCTCCTCCGGCGGACTCCCTTCTGCTACATTGTCCAGCTCTACGACCACCTTATCAGTCCCGTGCCCTGCTTCAATGTATTTGTTTACTGCTTTTGCGAATGTACTAAGCTTCATAACGCGATCCTGTCATCCTTTCTGACGATCTCCGGCATTTTCCCGCTTCTTACACATTCCGGTCCTACGATGCATTCAATAATGTCCGGATCTCCGGGAACTGTATACATGGCTTCCATCATTGTGTTTTCCATGATGGAACGCAGGCCCCTTGCCCCTGTGCCTTTTTTCATGGCTATCCTGGCCATTTCTCTGTATGCCTCGTCCTTAAAGGTAAGTTCTATGTTGTCGTATTCAAAGAGCGTCTTATACTGTTTTGCGATGGAGTTTTTGGGCTCGGTAATGATCCTTACAAGGGCGTCCTCGTCAAGTTCCTCAAGGCCGACGATCACGGGGAGACGCCCGATAAACTCAGGAAGAAAACCGAACCTTACAAAATCGTCTGATGCGGTATTATTCTGGTCCTTTTCTTCTTTTTCTACGTCAATAGTTGCCCCGAATCCGATCCCCCTTTTCTGCCTGCTCTCTGCTTCATTCTTTTTTTCGATTACCATTTCCATTCCATCGAAAGCGCCGCCGCAGATAAACAGGATGTCTTTTGTGTTTATTATAGGATTGTTCATCCCAGGGTGCTTTCTTCCGCCCTCTGCAGGTATGGTAACTTCCGCTCCTTCGATGATCTTTAAAAGGGCTTGCTGCACGCCCTCCCCGGATACGTCTCTTGTGACGGAAACGCCGCTTGATCTTTTGGCAATCTTATCGATCTCATCAATGTAAACGATTCCTTTTTCGGCCGCCTCAACATCGCCGTCAGCAGCGTTCACAAGACGGACCAGGACGTTTTCGACATCATCTCCTACGTATCCCGCTTCTGTAAGAGATGTAGCGTCTGAAATGGCAAACGGAACGCCGAGGATCTTTGCCAGCGTCTGCGCAAGGTAAGTTTTGCCGGATCCTGTCGGTCCAAACATGAGAATATTGCTTTTTGTCAGGTCGACGCCTCCGCCCTTATAAGTATTGTTGTGTATCACCCTTTTATAGTGGTTGTATACAGCAACGGCCAGCGTTTTCTTTGCCTTATCCTGTCCGATCACGTATTCGTCAAGGGCTGCCTTGATCTGCCATGGTTTCATAAGCGTATTTATATTCCCTATCCCGCTTATTTCCTTTGGCCTTTCCTGCTGTTCGATAATATCCGAACAGCGGGCAACACACTCGTTGCAGATATAGGCTCCGTCTTTATCGCCCTTTATCATTGATTTGACATAGTTTTCCGGTCTTCCGCAGAAGCTGCATCTTGCTTTGGACGTCATTTTAACCGACATATTGTTTCCTCTTTTTCTTTCTGATTCTGTAATGCTTTCTGTGCGGGTTTTCCAGCATATACGGCGTAAACACTTTCAAAATATCATGTTTTCCCGGCGTTCTTTGTCCGCCCGGGCTTTTTTTCTCCCACACAAGAAGCAGCGGCGTTTCCTGTTTCAGCTCAATGTGGTCTACTTCAAAAGGACCGTCAAAGGTTTCCCCGTCTGTGGATACAAAATTGATCTGCCGCATTCCCGGGATTTTTGAGTGTTCCTTTCTTGTATAATGTCCCTCAGCAATAAGGAACCACCCTGTACGATACGCATACAGCTGCATTTTGATCTTTATCTTATACAGTATAAGGATAAGACCGCCGAGAGTGAAAACCGCTCCTGATGATGCCTGAGGCGTACTGCTTTCCATAAGCCCGCTTCCAAGAAGGATGATGCCGATCACTAGAAACACAGACATAAGGCTGCCTGCGGCAGAGTATTCTGCGATGTGCAGGGCAGTCATGTACGATGTGATTTTTCGGACTTCTGTCCCTGTTGGTCTTCTAAACATGGCTATTACCCGGATTCTCCCGCTCCAAAAGACGGAGCGGGAGAAATTTGAATCAAATAAAATCAAAAATACTCATTTGTTCCGAATAATTCAAAACAGTCCCGCTTTTATCACGGGTTGTTTTTCTTTCGGTGCCTGTATATTTTGGCAGATCGTCTTTTTTCGGAAACAGAGTATATGTTCCTTCGATAAAATTATGGAAGTTTTTAATCGTGTTTTTCATGTTTTCGAAACGATACTCACTTTGACAGTCACACAGACTCTTTTTCATGAGAATAAGGAGTTCCTGCATCTTTTCTTTAGATGAAAAATACTTATTTTTGATATCGGATACTCTTTTTTCGTCCTCGCAATACGAGAGCCCTGAAGTTTTAATGGGCTGCTTTTCTTCAGGCAAGTATGAAAAGAAATTGTAGACAGCTCTGGCAAAATGCATTTTCTCGTACTCGTCAAGTCCTTCCTTTTGTCCGGTGGATAAAAGCTTTCCCTGGCTGATGAGCCCGCTGATAACACTGGCCGCTTCATTCCATGTTATTTCCCGTCTTGTGATACTGTCATAGGAATCATCCTTCCCTTTCTCAAGGACGACTCCACGATTGTCATGGTTCTCACTGCTGTTGTCCGTGCCGGGGACCCCCGGATGACTTCCACCCGTTCCGAAGATATGCTTTAAGAAGTCCGCGTTATCTTTGTCTGAATGTCCGGACGTAAAATATGAATAGGTTCTGTAAATATACCCATCTTCTCTTCCTCTTAAAAGGAACGTCTCTGCTTCGTCATCTGTGATAAAGATCTCTGTATCTGTTTCTGTAAAAAGCGGATCCGCAGCGGAGATAGGCTTTTTTAAAGCAAGCATTGAGGCGGTTTCTTCGATCTTTCTGATGTTTCGCCCAACAAAAGGAAACCGGAATGTGCTTTTGTCAGCCAGTCCTTGTCTGTTGATGTACGCAAGGCAGCTAATAAACTCGTCCGTATCATCATTGCCAAGAAGACATTTTTTAACTTTCTCTTTTGAGAAGTTGTATTTTCCTTCTTTGAACTTTTCTTCGAGCGCGTTCCATGGAGCCCTTGCTTTCTCATCAACGTCACGAATATTCCAGACGTACAGATCCGCTGCGCTGTCGGCAACAGCCTCCTTTGTGTCGTCAATAACACTCTGCGCCGCGTACCTTCCGCTTTTGACGAGGACGGAGATCATTTCAGTCAACTCTTCGTAAGTATAAAAAGCATGCCTTGTATTTTCTGATAATGCTCTCTTCCCTCTTGCAATGTGCATGCCGTTACTGTCGCATTTGGCCGCGTACTGTCTGCCGTCAACGATGACGCCAAGGGAAAACCGCTCGTATTCTTTTTTTACCAGTCGCTGCAGTTCTCTCTTGTCTTCTACGGACGAAACATAAAGCAAGATGTTTCTTCTGCTGTTTCTTTTCCCGCTCCCAAAGCGCAGAACCGCATCTGTAACTTTCTTCGGCACGGAAGAAAGTGCAGTGTCCCAGTAGTCTGCCCTTGCCATGTTATCTTTTGACATGATTTCTCCTTTCCATTTTTTGTTGTGTTTATATTTTATATAATGGAGAAAAGTCATGGTTTTCTGGGAAAACTCCTCCTTTCTGCATACAGTGTCAGCTTCCGAATCCCTGCTGCACAAGCAGAATCTTTATCGTCCGAATACCAGTCGTGTTGCTGTGTACAACGGGAATGCCGTTGTCCTTACAGATGTTCTTGTACCTGTAGTAATTCATATGCTTTACCTGCGGGATTATAAAGACGGCAGCGTCAAACCGCCCGCATTCGCCGCCTGTATATTCAAAGTCCATGCTGCATTTTGAATTTGGAAATTCATCCATGAGTCTTTTGCATGTTACTGCATGATCGCATACAAAATAGTACCTTTTTTCATGATCCACATGGTTTTCACACTCTTCTTCAAGCACTTTGTTACCGCTGTCCGCGCTGTCTTCTATGACCTGTTCGAGCTGCGAAAGCTGAGCGCGCAGACTTTCGATCTCCGCATTCAGCTCCTTTACTTCTTTTTTGTGTTTCCTTTCACTTTCACAGCATTCTGTCCTCAGTTTTTCTATCGTGTTTTCCGCATATCTCCTGTCCCACTCCTCTTTCTTTGCTTTTGCGCAAAGTTCTTTTTCCTTTTCTATCTGCTCTTCCAGCCTTTCGTTGTTCTCTTCAAGGCGCTTTATCTCTTTTTTGGCGTCAAAGAGTTCCCTTGAAAGGGATGTCTGACTTTTTGATGAAAGTTTCAGGTTTTCGATATCCCTTTCGATCTGCTGATCCCGGTTTATTTCGACAGCGGAGGCAAAATAGCATGCCATCATCATTTCGTTGTAGTCGATATTGTTGATTTCCCGGTATACAAACCGCATATCCTCTTCTGACAGTACATGTCCGTTGTCCATGATTTCTTCCGGATCAGATTCTGCATCGCTGAACGGGTCTTTGTACTTCTCGTTCAGCCAGTTGACCCAGAATCCGATAAGATATGCCCTTATTACCATCTGCACTGCGATTTCGGTGATCCGGCAAACATTCTGGAATTCTTCCCTTCCGTTATCAAAGGCGATTCTCCATTTGGATATCCCACAAAACAGAAGGAAGGGGAGGAACTGCCCGTCATTAATATTTCTGTCATCGCTGTGCGTGTAGACCTCGAACATTCTTGTGTTCCACGTTGTCTGATTGTGCACAAACCTGTTGAATCCTGTTATAGAACTTGCGATCACTTCATCAACTGTTGCCTTTCCACCGTTTCCTTTCAACCCTCCGCATATATGCGTTGACAGCTTGCGGTATGTTTTGCTGACAGCCCTTTGTGCGATCTCGTTCTCCCATAAGTCTTTTTTCAAATGAAAAGCCTTTTCTATGTAGTTTTCATAAGAAAGAATTCCGTCCGGGCCCAGGCTTTTTCCTGTGTTTGTTCTTTCAATACAGTCCGACGCATCAAAAGGAGCCACTATCCGGTCATAGAGATCCGCACTTCTGTCGTCTTCTCTTTCTTCTACTATCTGCTGCAAAAACTCCATCTTTCTTTTTGACAGTGATGAAAAATAGATGCTGTTCACATCTCTTCGCAGGGTTCCTTCCGTATCCTCATATGCCCGCTCCGCGATCGTTTCCGCTTTCTGTAAAAGAGACAGGCTGCTGCCGCTTCCATAAGACAGATATTCGCTGCCGTGGTTTTCCATGTATGCAATGTTATTCCCGGGCTCCTTCATAAACAGGTCCTCTATTTCCTGCGGCTTTCGAGACAATATCTCCATCACGCGGCTTTTTATCAACGCATAGTCATGATCTCTGTTATTTGTGCTATATACTGACATTTTTCTACCCTCCGTATATTTTTTTCTTTAGGATGCCTTCTTTTAAAAATATGATTTATTTCTGGGAAAACTATGTGGGAAGGCTTTGGGAAGGAAGTTAAACTAATGTTTTCTGCAGAGTTGGTCAGCACAAAGGTTTCTGTATCTGCAGAGTAATGCTGTCTGTTAGATTTTTGTTAATGTCTTGTGATATGATTTATTAAACATGTATAGGAGGTTATGCAGATTTGAGAAAATTTACCGCTTTTTTAAACATACTTATGGGCTCGTTTTTCGGTGTTTTTGTCGGGAACACGATCTCCAACTATCGTGAGTATCGCAGTTTTCCCGAGATCTACGATATGCGCTCCGCGCCATGGTACTGTTATGGCGCTTTGCCAAGCTTTTATCTGTTTATCGCTGTTGTGGGCGTCTGTACTATTATCAAATTGTTTATTCGGTTTAAGGCGAAAGACGAGAATGATGAACACCAGGAAGTCGAAAACCGACATCCCCAGATGCCATGGAAAATCATTGCACTTGTTTTAGTTATAATTATGGTGTTTACGATTGTCATAATCGTTTTAAATTACGTCCCTGTACAATGAGCAAGGACAGCAGACCTATCCGGTCGAAAACTGAAACAGAAATGTTTTAAATATCTGTTCGGACTGAATGAATGTAGAGTAGTCAATTCATCCATCTCTTCGTCATTTGTTCAAATATGACGAAGGGGCAGTTTGATGATGATAAAGAGCAACAGTATATTATAGTTAAATGAAGAAGCGAATCATAGCTTTCAAAAGAAAATGCGTGCTCTCCATACAGGAGCACGCATTGTCAATTAAACCGCTTTTACAATCTTCTTTTTTCTGCACTCAGGGCAGCCTTTTCCCCGTTTTAGGCTCGATGCCTTTTGCGTCCACTCGTATCCGCAGACACCACACTTACAAGCAACGGGGTTATTAATGCCCCTGTATTCCCCTGTAACAATGATATTCGGAAGGACAGCGGAAAGTTCTTTCTCAAAATATGCTTTCGTTGATCTCATTTCGTGCCCTGGACACCTGTATTTCTTCAGCAGATAGGTCTCCCTTACAGACCACTCCGCCCCGCATATTCTGCATCTGCACGGCATTTTATCAGTAAGCCGTTTGTGTTCTCCAAGGATCATGATGTGAGGGTTTATCATTGCTACTTCCTTTGTAAAGATTTCCGTCGAATACCGTTCGTAGAAGGCATGGTTGTTTTTTCCATGCAGCCTGCATATATCAGGCTGCTTCTTTAGAAGGCTTTCTGTTGTTGGTTCCCAATCCCGTCTGCAGGCACTGCACTCACATTCAATGCGGTGCCGTGATGCTCTGTACTTTCCTTTAATGGTAATACCTTTGTTGACCTCTTCCACAGTTTCAGGAAATGTTTTCTGAGAAAACCTGATCTTATCCTGTCCGTGACAGCCTGAGCGTCCCGTTTTGTTCAGAATGGCAGAGGGATAAGCCATCCACTCAGTGTCACAGACGCGGCACCTGAAAAGAGCCTTTTTACTGCTCTTTTCATACGGACTTACAAGAATTATGTTCGGATTCACTTGTCTGAGTTTTCCCCTGTAGCTTTCGTCTGTGTATTTTTCCCTCTTTGCGCACTTCGGGCATCCGACACCGGTAAGAAGATGGTCCGGTCTTGCAGGCCATTCATATCCGCAGGTTCCGCATCTGCATTCCACTTTCTCTTTCTGATTTGTAAATATCCCTGTGATTATGATCGAAGGGTTGACTGTTTTCATTCTTTTTTCGAATGATTGTTTTTCTTTTTTCACTTTATCTCTCCTTTCGTAAAATGATTGCATTAAGAAGAGAATGCGTGAAATTACAAAAAACAGTTGAGAAAACTGCATGCAATATTATTAAGAAGTTATCTGCGCGTTACAGCTTCAGCCGCCTGTTATGTCCTCAATCTCCGCCCTGACTCCGCAGAACCTGTCCATGGACAATACCTTTCCTTTGTCGTCCTTTTTCGTCCAGATCACCTTGATAAGGAAAGGTTCATCAATACGCTCGTGTATTCTGTCTTTTTTCCATCTTTCGGAATACTTTTCCCACAGGCCGTGTGTCATCTCAAAATACAAAGACAGTTTTTTTGACGGTATATAGGAGCCGACAAATGTGTTAAGACGGGTATTCAGCTGATAAATGGTGGGAATGCCATTTTCGCTTTCCCTTTCCTTTGAGATTCCTACGTTTCCGTCCCGGCACAGTCTTGACATGTTCATGATCCATATCACCCTGTACCCCGCATTAAAGAAAAAGTAATTCATACGCATGAAATCCCTTCTTGAAAGGACATCAGCCATGAGCATGATGATGAGACCGTCCTTCTTTATGTCGGCGGCAAACGTATATTCTCTTCCTTTTTTGAAGCCGAGTCCGCGCATCTTTTCTGTCTCGTAAGGGAATGTGTATCGCACAGCCTGGTTTCTTTCTTCCTGCCTTGCAAGTGCAAGCCACCTTTCGCGCCATTTTTTGTCCCCGTCAGAATATGTGCAGACAGAATACGCCCTGTGTGAAAAATATAAAGTACCGCTTCGGCTGTGCTTTATGACAAGTTCACGTCCGCATCCGGGACAGAAGTATTTTTCGCAGCTGCCTGCAGGAACGCCGGATATATGTATAATTCCGCCTGATTCAGTCTTTGCTGTAAACATATTTTCCCCCTTTCCAAAAAAATATTCTGATAAAAGTATGAACGAAACCGGAGAAATATTTTTCCGGTTTCTGATAGATATGTTTTGTTTCTTCACGACTTTTCCTTTTGTTCGATCAGTTTATTGAAAAACCAATATATCTAAGTCATTAAAACAGAATTTGTTTTCTTCTTTCTCTGTCATGTTTATCCCGTAGTAATTAATTCCACAATATGGAGGTAAACAAAATGATGGAAATGAAACTCAGAAATTATGCAGATGTTAAGAAAAACCTTGTCCTTGCTCCGATGGCATACACAAAGGTGCCGGAAGACGCCGTGTTCCATCTTTGGAACGACATTGCTTTTTCGGCAAGAGCCCTTTTTGATGACGGATCCTTAATAATAACAGATGTAATAACAAAGGAAATGGCAGCGGCATGGGGTGTAAGCCCGGATACTGTTATCGCAGACGCTGTGCGTGCGATGTCCAGATCCTTTCCTGTTGTCATCAAGCCCATGCCGGAGTTTATGGGTGTTTTAGGAGAAGATGTCCAGGATGGAGACGTTGACGTTCTCGTTGTATCGAATGAGAAGTTGTATTTCGGCTTTTCGTCGATTATGTTTCCCGGAGTAATGGAAGGCATCCATAAGAAGCTCGGAGACTTCTACATCCTGCCGTCCAGTAAGCATGAGGCTTTGCTGATTCCGGCGGATCCCGGAGATCCTTTTCGAATTGAGAAGCTTTATCAGACAGTCTGCGAGATCAATGCATCCGGCGTTGTTGCTGAAAACGACGTCCTTACTGACAACGTTTATTACTGCGACAATAATGGTGCAGCCGCCTATAAGAAGGTGGTCTCAGAAGCCTGCTGATAATATCTGAAACTGAAACATTGGTCAAACAAAAAGCTGTCGGATATCATATCCGGCAGTTTTTCTTTTTTGTTCTTAACTTTTGGAAATATGACGAACCGCTGTGTTTGAGGATTCTGCGGAGAAAATCGAAATCATGGAGATGATTTTTTAAAGTGGTAAAAGATAAAGAAATTATTTATATGGATCAGATATTATATTTATGGTAGATAACTGAAAAAAAAAGAATGAGTTATTCAAGATCAGATACAAATGTTTTGTATGCAACATTGTATGCACATGATTTTCAGAGGTGAAAAAAGAAATACAAAAGAGGTGGATATTGCGGTATTTCCTTCCTTTTTTAGACTTTTAGATAGTTTGCGATTTTGTAGGTAAAGGGTTCAAGTCCCCCTCTCGCTACGATAAAAGGAAAACGCGTTTCGCGTTTTCCTTTTTTTGTACTCAATATGCTGCTTCATTACCGACAAAGACTATTCACAAGCTGCCAATGATCACCGGGTCTTCTCCTACAGGAACTGCTCCGTGGTAAATATAGATATCTTCTCCGCTGTACAAATCGCGGTAAGGACCATCCGGCAGTCCGGTATCCGCTCCGACAACTCCGCTTCCTATCGCGAACAATCCAACCAGTTTTTCCTTCCCATGTGTGTAGACCGCACGCACAACGCCGTCTCTCACCTCATCGGCGAAGAAAGTTCCTGCGGCAAAGATCTCCGTTTCTTTGAGTTTCTTCATTTTCACGATCACATCTGAAAGATCAGGCCCGGTCCAGTCAATGGGCTCTTTTTCAAATATGTTGGCAAAAGCCGCCGCGCTCCTCTCCTGTCCGTTATAAATAAAGCTTATTCCTTTCTGGAACATGGTAAATGCCAGCAGGTGTCTGCGGTTTCGAAGATCCGGCACCAAAGCCGCTGTTCTGATCCGGTCATGATTCTCCGTGAAGTGGAGCTTTATGTAATTCTCCGGATAGATGCATTCCTGCAGGTTTAAGCGGTCCAGATATCTGCCCAAAGGGCCTTTCCCTAACAGGTATCGCGACAATTCATTAAAAATATCATAGTCATAGCACGCGTCAAAGGCCTGATAAAGTTCCGAGTCGGAGAGGCAGTACTCACCGTTTCCTCTTATCCTTTGGATAAAGTCCGTCTCAACACTCTCCGCCAGCCAGAAAGCGTCCGGACGCACCTCTTCCACCGCTTCCCTGGCCATCTTCCAGAAATCAAGAGGGATAAAAGACGCCACATCACAGCGGAATCCGTCCACATACTGCGCCCAATAACACAATGTTTTGACAAGGTAGTCCCAGAGTCCCGGGTTCTTATAGTCCAGATCTACGATGTCCCACCACTCCGCGACTTTGGCCTTGGGCCTGCCGTTCTCATCCCGATAGAACCACTCAGGGTGTTCTCTTGACAACACGGAATCAGGGGATGTGTGGTTATAGACAACGTCGATAATACATCTCATTCCGCGCCTGTGGATCTCTTCGGTCAGCCGTATGAAATCTTCCAATGTGCCGAAATCCGGATTGACGGCGCGATAATCCGAGATCGCATAAGGCGAACCGATGCTCCCCTTTCTTCCGATCTTCCCAATGGGGTGAATGGGCATAAACCAGATGATGTCCGTTCCCAAAGACCGGATGCGGTCCAGATCATCTTCCACATCCTTAAAAGTGCCGTTCTTTCCGTAATCTCTTACAAAAACGGAATACAAAAGCTGATTCCTGTAACTGATATCAGTGTTTTTTGCCATGGCAGCCTCCCGCAAAATACTGCAGATTTATTGTCTCTGAATCAATTATATCACAGCACGATCCTGATCCTTGTGCCAAGATCTTTTCTCGAGAGAACTTCAAAGTGCCCTCCGTGTTTGTCGACGATCCACTTCGCTATAGAGAGACCGAGGCCTGTTCCCTCGCTGCTGCGAGCCTCATCCGCGCGGAAAAAGCGCTCGAAAATATGAGGAAGCTCAGACTCATTGATGCCGCTGCCCAGATCCTGTACCTGCAGGTAGGGGCTTCCTTTTTCATTTTTCCCGAAGGATAAGAGGATCTCCTCTCCTTCCGGGGTATATTTTGCCGCATTGTCGATCAGGATCCGGACAGCCTGCTTCATCAGGCCGGGATCGACACTCACTTCCGCCGGCTCTCCTGTATCTTTTAAGCGGTAGCGGTGTTTCTCATCGATCATCAGAGATTCCTCGTAGATCTCGCGCATAAGATCGTTTGTCATTACAGGCTGCTTGTTCAGAGCCGTCCTGCCGCTGTCGCCTCTGGCAAGAAAGAGCAGCTGTTCAACCAGATAGTTCATATGCTCAGCCTCATTTTTGATCGCGCCGATGCCTTCGTCCAGGATCTTTTCATCCGTCTTTCCCCACCGCTCCAGCATATTGGCGTAGCCCTGGATCACGGCAATGGGCGTCCGAAGTTCGTGGGAGGCATCGTTTACGAAGCGGGACTGCTGCCGCATCGTACTGCGCATGCGAAGAAGCAGGTTGTTCATCGCCGCCTCTACGCCGGCCAGATCGGAGTCGCCAAAAGACAGCGTGTTTCCGCTTTCCGTCTCCTCCGGATGAATATGCTCGATCGCGTCCTCGATAACCTGGTACTTGTCTTCTGTGAAGGAAAGCCTGCTCAGTTCATCGGCTTTGAGGGCGATCTCATTGATCGGAGCAAGAATCCTCCTGATCTTCCTGTCCTCCCGGTAATAAGAGAAGAATACTCCAAGAAACTGGAAGATAAGGAGCGCCAATATCACGGAAGAGATTATGGCAAAAGGAATCAGGCAGGATACCGACAAAAGAAGGGTTCCCTCCTTAGAGGCAACCCTGTATATAAGATCAAAACCCGGTTCAGCTGCGACCGGCAAATGTTCCAGGCTCCTGTGGTTCTGAGCAAGAACCTGTCCGAGCGCCGAGTACTCCTGTTCCGCACACCAGCCGGCTGTGAGAAGAGCGGCGAGCAGCAGGTCCGAGACCAGAAAGCGCCATATTTTGCCGCGGAGCATATACCAGTGAAGTTTTCTGGTGATCGACGTCACGCGCCGCTGCTCATCGTGCTTCTGATTTATTGACATAACCGTCTCCTCTGACCGCCCGGATCATTTCTTTCACCGGGCAATTGTTCACATTTCACCGTTGTCACTGTCGTTCTTAGTAAACTCACTGCGCACATCCTGCGCGAAATCTCCGGCTTTATTCAGGATCGAATTGGCTTTCTCAGCCTCTTCCTCTCCCTCAAATGAATACCTGATCCCGAAGAACAGGGCAATGACCATGACCGGAGCGAGGATCTCCCAGAAGAAGAACAGAAGCAGGGCAAATACGATCGTAGGCATCGTGAATATTGCATCTTCACCTTTTGTCACGATAAATGTTGTATTCCTGATAAAGCCAATAAATCCTCTGATCATCCTGCCGATCGAGCGGCCGAAGCTCGGGGCGGATTTTTCCTGCTCTTCTACCTTGTCCCTGACTTTGATGTACTCCGTCTGCTCCTCATAATCCGTCGAGAAAGTGCTCTGCGCGGGGCCCTTGACCTTGCCCTGCCGCTC
>ODAI013158318.1_pt1 | contig 31555 bp, 12 predicted proteins | sample 1539321 | NCBI WGS metagenome assembly ODAI01 (sample SAMN02144231, study PRJEB22623) | gut metagenome | biome: sheep rumen | host: Ovis aries | place: New Zealand
ATGCGACTCGAGAGCAAAAAAAGCGCTTGCCATGGAGGCGGACTTGCTGTAGAAGCATTTCTCGCGTCGGGGTGGTGGAATTGGTAGACACGCTGTCTTGAGGTGGCAGTGGCGACGCCGTGCGAGTTCAAGTCTCGCCCTCGACACCAGTTTTCTGAGGCTGCTGGCCGTGAGGCCGCAGCCTCTTTTTGCGTCGCAAGCCCCATGCGGCACGCCTCCGCAAGGCCCGGCCTGCGGCTGTCTCCGCTGGCCGGCAAGGCCCTGCGTCTTTGACTTTGCGCCGCTTTTTGCATAGTTGCTTGTGGTGCCTGCCCCCTTGGCAGGCGCAGCCGGGAGCAAGCCATCCCGGCACTCAAGCGCATCTCCCCCGGGGGATGCGCCAACCCCATCCGGATACTACCGTCCATGAAACTTTCCGAATACGTCTCCCAAAGCGGACAGCCTGGCGCTCCGAAAGGCCAGGAAGGCGCCCTGCTCCCTGAAGGCCAGCCGGCTCCGCAGCCCGGGAACAAGGCCAAGGCCAAGCCCAAGCGGCGCCGCGGCCCCCTGTGGTACGTTTTCAGTGGCCTGGTCGGCCTCGTCTTCACCCTCTCCTTCCTCGGCCTGGCCGCGGCCTTCTTCCTCTACACCTGGGTCGCCAAGGATCTCCCGGACATCAGCAAGATAACCCGATACGACGCCTCGCAGACCACGACCATCTACGCCCGCGACGGCTCCCTGCTCGGCACCCTCGCCCACGAGAAGCGCTTCGTCATCACGCTCGGCGACATGCCGAAGTATCTGCCCCAGGCCTTTCTGGCCATCGAAGACAGCTCCTTCTACGAGCATCCGGGCATCAATCCCCTGGCCATCGTCCGCGCCATGATCGTCAACTTCCAGCGCGGCACCACGAGCCAGGGCGGCTCCACCATCACCCAGCAGCTCGTCAAGCAGCTCCTGCTCTCCTCGGAGCGCAGCTACGTGCGCAAGATGAAGGAGGCCATCCTTTCCCTGGAGCTGGAGCAGAAGCTCTCCAAGGACGACATCCTCGCCCTCTATCTGAACTACATCTACCTCGGCCAGCACGCCTACGGCGTCGAGGCGGCCGCCAAGACCTACTTCGGCAAGAACGCGGTCAACCTGACCCTCGCCGAGGCTGCCCTCATTGCCGGCATGCCCCAGGCGCCCAGCCGCTACAACCCCTACCGCCATCCCAAGACGGCCAAGGCCCGCCAGCTGGAAGTGCTGGGGCGCCTCAAGCACCTCGGCTGGATTGGCGAAGAGGACTACCGCAAGGCCTGCGACGAGCCGCTCGTCTACTGGAGCGAGCCGGAAAGCCAGAAGGGGCCTGCGGAGTGGTACTTCGAGGAGGCCAGGCGCCTGCTCATCGAATTCTTCACGCCCGAGAACCTCAAGGCCCTCGGCATCGACACCCCGCGCAGCGGCGAGGACTACGTCTACGAAGCCGGCCTTACCGTGCAGACGGCCATGGATCCCCTCCAGCAGCAGCTGGCCGGCGACGCCCTCCGGAGCGGCCTCGAGACCGTCGACCGCCGCCAGGGCTGGCGCGGCCCCATCGACCATCTGGACACGCCCGAAGAGCGGCAGGCCTTCCTCAAGGCCAAAAACTTCGCGCCCGAGGACCTGCTCGGCGGCCACTGGGCCAAGGCGCTGGTGGTCAAGGCAGGCGGCGATCTCAAGGTCGAGCTCGGCGGAGGCTACATCGGCACCGTGCCCGCTTCGGACATGGGCTGGGCCAGGCACGCCTCCCGCTTCCCCTCCAAGTACCGCACGCAAGGCCGCATCGCGGTTCCCGGCGACGTCGTCTGGGTGAGCGCGGCCAGGCAGCCGGGCGACAAGGCCAAGGAAAGCAAGGACAAGGAGGGCAAGGCCAAGGATCCCAAGGGCAGGAACGCCAAGGACCAGCAGGCCGCGGACGCTCCCGCCAACGCCATGGGCATGAAGCCCGGCGTTCCCATTCAGCTGAGGCTGCGGCAGATTCCCCTCGTGCAGGGCGCCCTTGTCTCCATCGAGCCCCAGTCCGGCGACGTGGTGGCCCTCATCGGCGGCTACCAGTTCGGCAACAGCCACTTCAACAGAGCCACCCAGGCCCGCCGCCAGCCCGGCTCCAGCTTCAAGCCCGTGGTCTACTCGACGGCCCTCGACAACGGCTTCACGCCGACCTCGATCCTGCTCGACGCCCCCTTCGAATGGGTGGATCCCTCCTCCCACAAGGTCTGGCGCCCCGGCAACTTCGAAGGCGGCTACAAGGGGCCCCTGGAGCTGCACACGGCGCTGGCGCTCTCGCGCAACACCACCTCCGTGCGGCTGTGCAAGGCCGTGGGCCCCGAGAAGGTCATCGAACGGGCCCACCAGCTCGGCATAGACCAGGAATTCCCCGTGAACCTGACCATCTCCCTCGGCACGGTGGCCGTCTCCCCGCTGATGATGGCCCAGGCCTACTCGGCCTTTGCCAACGGCGGCCTCGGCGTGCGCCCGCGCATCATCACCTCCATCAAGGACGCCAACGGCAAGGAGATCTACCGCCAGGACGTGGAGCACTGGCAGGCCGTCTCGCCTGAGAACGCCTACCAGATGGCCACGCTCATGAAGGAGGTCGTCAACCGCGGCACCGGCACCCACGCCCGCATCCAGGGCCGCAACATCGCCGGCAAGACCGGCACCACCAACGACACCAAGGACGTGTGGTTCATAGGCTACACTCCCTATCTCTGCACCGGCGTGTACGTGGGCTACGACCACATGCACTCGCTCGGCAGCTACGAGCAGGGCGGCCGCACGGCTGCCCCCATCTTCCGCAGCTACCGCGTCAAGGCCGACGAAGCCTACAACGACCAGCCGCAGGACTTCGTCAAGCCTGCCGGCATCGTCATGTCCGGCGGCCAGGCCTTCAACGGCGAGGTGTCAAGCGGCAAGTCGGCCAACGAGGGCGGCTGGAGCCAGGGCTCAGGCGTGCCCGGTCCGGTGCGCGGCGCCCCGCCCGTGGACACGAGCCAGGGAACGGAAGATCTCATGCGCGACTCCTTCTAGCGGAGCCGAACGGCAGAACGTCCGAGGCCGCGGGAGCATTGCTCCCGCGGCCTCCTTCATTGCGGCGAAGCGCAGCCCGCATGCGGCGCAGGCGCTCCGGCAAGGCAGTCTGCGGACAGGCCTCAGGCGCCTTCCTTCCGGCAATGCGCCAGATTCTCGGCGCAGGCCTTGGCGTAGGGGCTTTCTTCCATGCCAAGCTCCCGGTAGACGGCCTGGCATCTGGCAAGCGCTTCGGAAGCTTCCCCGAAGCGGCCAAGGGCGGCAAGGCCGGTGCCGTAGTTGAGCAGGGAGAAGGCCGTGTCCGGGTGCACGCCCAGCAGATCCTGGCGGATCTGGGCGGACTCCTTGAGGAGCTTCACGCCCTTCTCGCAGTCGCCCATGTTCTCGTAGATGCGGCCCAGATTGTTGAGGCAGGTGGAAACCCCGAGGGACTGGCGGCCGTCGGCCTTTTCGTAGAGGTCGAGGGCGCGCTGGACGAGCAGCTCCGCCACCTCGAAGCGGGAAAGCTCGTAGTGGTGCTCGGCCAGGGCCACCAGGGCATCGGCGATGGCGGTGCTTTCGGCAGGCTGGCTGGCCGTGACGATGGCAAGCTCCTCGTCGCTGACGGGAATGGCCTCCTCGTGCCGGCCCAGCATGCCCAGCAGCAGGGAGAGGTTGTGCAGCGCAGGCGCCACATGGGCATGCCCCTTGCCGAACATCTTCTCCAGCAGCGCCACCTCCTCGCGGCAGGCGCCTTCCGCTTCGGCTAGGCGTCCGTCCTGGCGCAGGATGCGCACCAGCGGCTCGAGCACCAGAATGCGGGCACCGTCGGGCGCATCGCCATTGGCCAGCACCTCCCGGCAGACGGCCTCCGCCTCGCCGAAGCGCCGCTGGTCCATGAGCCTGCCCACCTTGGCGACAAGTTCTCTGACATCCATGAAAACCAAACCTCCATGCGGCTCCGTCCGCCTCCGGCGCAGGAAGGCTGGGGGCAAGCTGGAACCGAATTTCAAAAGTGCTGGATACGCTTGTGCCGGCAATCTTCCCCAAAGCGCCAACGCTGTCAATGCCGTGGGCCGCCCCCTGCGTTTAGGCCAGTTCTGCGGAGGCGCGAAAACTTTTTTTGCCCAAGACGCTTTTTTTTGCTTGCCAAGCCAGCCCGATGCGCCTATAAGGATTCTTGCACGTCGGGGTGGTGGAATTGGTAGACACGCTGTCTTGAGGTGGCAGTGGCGACGCCGTGCGAGTTCAAGTCTCGCCCTCGACACCATCGAAAGCAAGAAGGGCTGTGCCTCAGAGGGCACGGCCCTTTTCGCGTTTCCTGACCCGCGGCAGGCACCTGCGAGGAGGAGCCCTGCACAGGGCTTCGCCGCCTGGGGGCGCAAAAAAAGCCCCCCCCAGCCATTCCAGAGGGTGCCTTCTTTTGCTGCTCGGGACAGACGGCGGTTCGGGCAGCCGCCGTCAGCCTGCACCCTTCCTTATCGGCCCTTCCAGCCCCTCCTTGAGGGCTGGCCGGCAAATATTCTGCAGGCAAGCCCGGCCTGCCGGCACACGATCATGAAGCTCCTGTACACAGACACCGCCCCCCTGGCCGACCCTAGGCTCTGGGAGCGCGCCCTCGCCTGCTCGCTTGCCTCGCGCAGGAAATACGCCCTGGCCTACCGCTTTCCCAAGGATCAGCGGCTCAGCATCGCCGCCGGCCTCCTGCTCTCGCGCCTCATGCTCGACGAAGGGCTTGCGCCGGAGAAGGCAGGGATCAGGTTTTCGCACTCCGTGAAGCCGGAAATGCCCGGCCACCCCGGCTGGCACTTCAACCTGGCCCATTCGGGGCGCATTGCCGTCTGCATGCTTGGCGACTATCCCTGCGGCGTGGACGTGGAGACCGAAAGCTCCTTCGAGGACTACGATCCGGCGCACATCCTTACGTACAGGGAGCTGATGCAGGTGGAGGGCCTGCCGGACCGAGCCCGCCCTCCCCTGGTGGCCCGCTTCTGGGCGCGCAAGGAGGCCTTCCTCAAGTGCCTTGGCATAGGCCTTTCCCTGGAGCCCAGGAATCTTTCCACGTTCCCGTCCATCCATGTGCCCATGCGGGACGGCAGCCGCTTTGCCCTCAGAGACTACCGCCTGGAAGGCCATGCCCTTGCGGCATGCCTGCCGGACGGCATTCCTTTTCCTGAGCTCGAGTCCATCGCCATGGAGGCGCTTGTCGCCTCCCTCGAGCGGGACCGGGCAAAGCAGGAGCAGGCGGAGCACGCCTAGCTGAAGGTGCCGCCCCTGCCTGCTCCCTGCAGACTGCCGTCTATTTTCTGCCCACGAGGAGCATGGAGTGCTCCAGCTTGAGGCTTCTGGCCTCTTCGGCGCTCAAAATTTCGCCGTTCATGGTGTCGATAAGCCAGGCCTCGTCATAGCCGAGCCCGCACAGCGTGCCGAGGAAGGCGTTCATGTCGCCGTAGGCGCGCTCCCCCATGAGGTCGTGGATGGCGAACACGCCGCCCGGCTTGAGGACCCGCAGCGCTTCCATGAGCAAATCCTGCTTCTTGACGCCGGCAATGTTGTGGAAGACGTAGTTGCTCGTCACGGCGTCGAAGGTGGCGTCGGGGAAGCACAGATGCCTCGCGTCGGCCTCCTGGAAGTCCACGTTGGCGACGCCCTCGGCCTCGGCGTTGGCTTGGCAGAGGGAGATGCTGTAGGCGTACTTCTTGCCCCAGCTGTCGCAGCCCACCATGCGGGCATGGGGGTTGCGCCTGGCGCAGGCTATGGTCAGAGCGCCGCTTCCGCAGCCGATGTCGAGGCCCGTTCCGCCTTCGGGAATGTCAACAAGCTCGGCCACCTTGTCGACGATGCGCCGGGACACCCGGCGGGATCCGCTGTAGGAAAAAGCCCTGTAGGCTTTCACGAGCCAGACCGCCCAGCAGGCCGCATAGACAAAGAGCCCTCCTAAGGCGAGCCCCAGCGCCTTCCATCCCCATGCGGGAGACGCCAGCAGACAGCAGGCCAAAAGCAGAGAGAGAATCGTCCCTGTCCAGGTGGCGTACACGAGCCATTGGGGAATCCAGTTGCCGTAGTTCGGTTTCATGTCCTTTGCCCCCCTTGCGCCCATTTCACAGTCCTTCGCTAGCACGCAGATAGACCGCCATCGATGCTGAGAACATGGCCTGTGACAAAGGAAGCTTCAGGCGACAGCAGCCAGACAACGCCACCAGCAATTTCATCAGCTGAACAAATTCTGTTCATCGGATGACTCGCAGCTATAGATGATTCCAAAACTTTGATTCTATCTTCTATCAATGGAGTTTTTGTTGCACCAGGAGCAACAGCATTGATACGTATATTCTTTTCTGCATAATCTAATGCAGCACATTTGGTAAGTCCAACAACAGCATGCTTTGTTGCAGAATATGTTGATGACCATTTTACGCCCTTAAGTCCTACTGCAGAAGCAATATTGACTATAGCTCCTTTCGTATTTTGCTTAAGCATTTGAATTATTTCAGATTTCATGCAGTTGTAAACACCAATAACGTTGATCTCCAACATTGTTTTAAATTTTTCTATTTTTGATTCTGTAAATAGTCCATATTCTAATGATACTCCAGCACTATTTACTGCGTAATCAATATGCCCATATTTGTCGATGATTTTATTCATAACTTTATCAACTGAATTTTCATCAGATACATCATTTTTCATATATTCTACTGTTACTCCTGGATTTGATACAGCTTTAAGTGACATTTCAGCAATTTTTCCCTGTCTTTCATCTCTTCCAGTAATAATTACTGATATATATTTGCTTAATAGCTTAAAAGCAACTGCTTTTCCTATCCCCGTTGTTCCGCCTGTTACAATAGCAATCTTTTGAGAAAACATAACATCCTCAATTTTATATTTTAAGTGTTGTACATAATTCATTAAGATGTTTATTTTAGCATTACTATGTACTTTGCTCATTACACTTGAAATCAACGTCAATGCACTTCATCAGACCTAGTCTACGGACTAGAGCCATGCAGACCTTTTCGCCAAAAGAGTAGGAGCAGCGCGGACTGGGCGCCAGCGGCCTGCTGGAAACGCCCGCAATGCGGGACGACAAGCTCTGCAGTGCTTCAGTCTGCTCCGCGCAGAACATGCGTCGCGCCTCTGCAGATGCCCTCTGCCCGGAAACAAGCGCCTGTGCCATGCCGAGCTGGACGCTTGCGGCATCGAAGCACAGCTTCGCACCCGGAAAGCGCTCTGCCAGCAGAACGACCAGCGCTTTTGCCAGCCCCGACGTCATGCGGGAGAGCACGCCGTCTGCGACAAAGAGGATCGGACTCCCCTTGGGACAGGGCAGCTCGTCCATCCACCACAGATCAAGAAAGGAGTGCGCCAGAAAGGCATGGCGTTCCAGCGGTGGAAACAGCTCCCTGCGAAGGGCAAGCACGCCGGCCTCGTCGACGTCGATCCACTGGCACGAGCCGTGATCGCCCCGGAACTCGGCTGTGGACAGGCCGCAGCAAAGGTTGACCACGGCGCCGCCGGGATGATTCGCGGCAAAGCGGGCTACAGCGCCGTCGAGCGCCTTCTGCCTGCACCAGAAGAGGGCCCGCTCTCCCCAGAGGACAGAGGAAGCCACCTTGCCGAAGTCGTAGTCCGCAAGGCCAAGCGCCCTGCTTGCCTGCCTGTCGTAGGCCGCGCCGGCATTGGCTGAACAGGGGGACCCTGCCAGCCAGAGCGCCTTCATCAGCATCTCCGTCCTGCCGGCATCGACAAAGCGGGTCACGTCAATCTTGGACATAGCAGATCCTCTGCGCGGGCATGGCGGGGCGCCGGCCCCGCCCGCACCGTCCTAGAAGGAATATTTGACTCCGACGTAGAAATGATCGTTCTGGTCGAACTGTCCCAGATCGCTTGTCGGCTTGCCGCCGAAGAACATGTAGCCGGCGGTGAACTTCAGGTTGTCGTCGTATTCGTACTCGGCAAAGAGCTCCATGCAGTAGTCGCCGTTGTTGGCGAAGAACTCGCCGCGGAAGCCGGCTGTCAGGGCGTCTTCCAGAAACTTGTCGGACACGGACCAGGTGTAGCCGTAGCGGTTTCGCTGCTTGCCCTCGACTTCGGCGCCGCTGTGGCTGAAGTAGAAGGCCTGCAGGTTGACGTTGAGGTTGGTCAGGAAGGTCTTGTCCCAGCCGACGAGGGCTTCGTACTCGTTCCTGCGCTCCACCTTGGGCGCGGCGAAGGGTATCCCGCCGTAGAGAACTGTCGAGGTGCCCTGGAAGGGATAGTTCTGCTTGAGGGTGAATTCGCCGCGGAAGGTCGATTCCCATGCGGAAACGGCCATGCTGATGCCGTAGGCCGTGAACATCTCGTATTCGGAGCGGAGCGTGGGCTTGCCGATGGTGTAGACGGTAGAGATGTCCGTGTCGTACCTCGGCACGTGCTCGTAGCCGCGGAAGAAGAGGAAGGCAAAGTCGAAGCCCTGCTGGTAGAACTTGAGGCGGGCGCCAAACTCGGGCGAATGCGCGCCGTCGGCATCGTCGCGCTCGACCAGCCCCATGTCGCCGTAGGCGCGCATGTACTTCAGGCCCTTTTCCTCCCAGGGGCCCTTGCCTTCAGGCAGCGGCGTGAAGCGGGGCACGGGAACGAAGATAAAGTCGAAGACGCCCTGCCCGAAGACGTTGGCCCTGACGTCGATGGCGCCCACCGAAAGCCTGGACGTGCTTCGGGCCGTGGAGATGGGGCTGCGGTAGTCCACGGGATTGAAGACGTCGAAGGTGGAGAGGCTGTCTGCCTCGCCCCAGCGTATCTGCTGCATGCCGGCAATGACGTCGACGTGGCGCGTGTCCAGGGTCACGTAGGCTTCGCCGACGTCCGCGATCACCACGGGCTCCTTGGAATTCTTCCGGCCGTAGACGGAGAGGTCCGCGTCCACGTAGCCGGAAGCAAAGGCGCTCACCGTCTCCCCTTCGTTGAGGTGGGTCTCGAGCCAGAGGCGCTGGGTGGCCGCGATGGGCTCCTCCTTGTGCACCGACTGGCGGTAGGTGGACTGGAAGTAGCCGGCAAGCTGAAGCCAGTCCGGCATCTTCCATTCGCTGCTGCGGCTGTCCGCATGCACGCCGGGTTCGGGCGCCGGCGGCACGGCGCTGCCGGCGAGCGAGGCCACATCAGGGAAGAGGCCGAACAGCGGCCAGGCGATCAGCACAACCATGGAGGCAATGCGGGCCGCCACGGAGCTCTTTTGTCTTTTCTCTTTCTTTTTCCGCAAGGCTTACGCTCCCTTTGCGACATCCCTGTCCTTTCCAAGCGGGCGGAAAAGGTAGAGAAGCGCAGGCGACAGGGTCAGATCGGCAAGGCAGCCACAGAAGAAGGCGACTGCGCCCAGCACGCCGAATTCTCCTGTCGTTCTGACGACGGACGTCGTGAACACGAGAAAGCCGATGATCAGTGAAACCGACGTGAACACCACCGGACGGCCTATGGATCTGACCGTCAGCAGAATGGATTCTCTGGTGTTCCCCGTTTTTTCAAAGTTATGTTTATAGTTGACATAGAAATGTATTGTGTCATCGACGCAGATGCCCATGATGACAGAAGAGAAGATCATGAGAACAAGACTGAGGTTGATGCCGCACAGCCCCATGATTCCCATGGGCACCAGGATCGGCACGATGTTTGGAAACATGCTGATGATGCCCATGCGCACGGAGCGCAGGCAGCAAATCATCATCAGGCAGATGGAGACGAGGGCGCTGGCGAAACTCATGGCCTGTCCGGACAGGACATAGTCGGAAACGGCCGCAACCCAGGCCATCTGGCCGGTGTACTGGACCTTCAGACGGCCGCCGAGCTCCTCGGCAATGAAGCGGTCCATCTCCCGGATGAAGGCCTTGATCTCCTGGGTTCCCATGGTTCTGGTCTGGATGTGGATGCGGACGACGTCGCTCAAGAGCGTCATTTCCTTGTCGAGGTTCTTGCCGCCCGACGTTTCGTAGAAAAAGAGGTACTGGCTGACGTACTTCTGCTCGTCCGGCAGGACGTGGCAGGCGGGATCCTCGTTGTGCAGGACTTCGTTCACGCGCGAGAGCGTATCGACCACGCTGTGCGTCTTGGCCGTCTTGGGCATGGTTTCGGCATGGCGCTGGAGCCGCTCCACGTCCCTGAGGAAGTCCAGATCGCGCGCGCCGTTCTCCCTGCCGCTGTCGACCATGATTTCGAGCGCCATGGCGCCGCCGAGCTTCTCGTCGAAGTAGTCCGAATCCCGGCGCAGCTTTTCCGATGTGCTGATGTCCTGCATGGTGTTGGTTTCAACCACAACGCTTTGGTAGAGCCAGATGCTGGCCGCGGAGACAAGCAGAAAGAGGAGGACGATGGCCTTGGCATGCCCAAGGCAGAAGCTCACCTGCTTCTGCAGGAGCTCGTCGAAGGCAAGCAGCCAGTTCCGGCGGGGCCTGCCGTACAGCGGCCGCCCCGTTTCGAAATGGCTTTCCTTTTCGGGACACAGCAGATAGGCGACGGGCGCCAGCGCTATGGCGAGCACAAAGGCTATCATGACGCCGATGGCGGAGTAGACGCCCGCCATGCGTATGGGGACGATTTCCGTCGTCAGGAAGGACAGAAAGCCCATCATCGTGGTCAGCGAAGTGAAAAGGCAGGGAATGAAGACTTCCCGCATCATGGTCACCATGGCGTCCATGTGCTTCAGCCCATGCTCCCTGTGCTGGTGGTAGTTGACGATGATGTGGACCGTGTCGCCGAGGCACACGGAAAAGAGCATGGTGGGCAGCATGATGTCCATCAGGGACACGGGCCAGCCCATGGCGCTCACGAAGCCCATGGTCCAGAAGATGCTCACGGCGATGACCAGCACGGGGGCCGCCACGGCGCGCAGGCCGGCGACGACGCAGCCCCTGCCTATCTTGAAGAGCAGAAAGGACTGCAGAACAAGGCAGATGAGGCTGAGCTTCGCCGTCTGCCCGGAGGTTATCCTGTCGGACTCGAAGTCCTGGACAGGCTGGCCGGCAAGGCAGGTGCGCAGGTGCCGGAAGCGGGCATCCTTGAGAATCGCATAGATGGCCGGGGCAATCTCCTTTCGGGGATCCTTGACGTCGTCCGGATAGCGCTCGCACTCGAGCACGATGATCGCCGTTTTGGCGTCCCTGGACACGATGCGGTCGACAAAGTCGGGAAAGCCGAGCACCGTGCGCTTGAACTCCGCGATATCCTTGGGATCCGTCGGCATTTCCTCGAAGATGGGGCCAGTCTGGATCTCGTTGCCGCCGATGCCGTGCATGTACTCGGCGTTGCCTATCCAGGTGACCTCCTTGATGTGGGGAACCTTGCGCTCCAGTTCGCCGGCAAGCTCGTCGAGCGTGCCGAGCAGCGGCTGCCTGAAGACGTCCACGTCGTCGCGCACCGCCACATAGACGTGGTCCTCGCTGCCGAAAAGCTCCCTGTAGCGCTCTATGGCCTGGACGGCCGGATCCCCTTCCTGGAAGAAGGACTCGTCGGAGTTGTCGAAGCGCATCTGCTTCATGGCCTGGAGCGACAGGAAGGTCAGCATCGCAGCGGCCAGAAGGATGACGTAGCGGTGCCTCTGCAGGAAGCCGATGTACTTCCTGGAAAGCGCCATTGCCATTTCTTCCTTCATGCCTGCCCCCTCGAGATCTGGAGCTGGGCGAGCCTTGCCCTGATCAGGTCAAGCAGAGGCTTCTCGCGGCCCTTGAAGTAGAAGTGGTCGCCGTCCATCATCGCGCTGGAGAAGGAGCCGGCCGTCAGATCCTGCCAGCGGGCAAGCTCGCTTTCGTTCACCTCGGTGTCCCTGCGCCCGGCAAAGGCCGCCACGGGAACGTTCAGGACTTCGCTGTGCTGGTACTCTTCGTCCATGGCGAAGTCGGCGCGCAGTATGGGGCGGAACATGGCCATGAAGTCCCTGTCCTGAAGTATGGCTTCGGGGGTGCCTGCCAGATGCCGCAGCTCCTCGGAGAAGGGGCCATCGGGGAGATCGCTGATGCGGCGGGCCGAAGGCATGTTCACGGGACGGCTGCCCGAAACGAGGAGCAGCTGCGGAGGATTGCCTGCCGCCTCCATGCGCCTGGCCAGCTCGTACGCTATCTTGGCGCCCATGCTGTGCCCGAACAGGACGTAGGGCCTGTCGAAGATGCCGTTGTGCTTCTGGGCGTCGAGCAAGGCGGAAACCAGGCGCTCGATGCTGTAGAACTTGGGCTCGCGGATGCGCTCTTCGCGTCCGGGCAGCTGCACGGCCCACACGTCGGCCGCGGGAAAGAGGGCCTCGCCCCAGGTGCGGTATATGGAGGCTCCGCCGCCAGCATACGGCAGGCAGAACATTCTCAAGGGGGATCCGCCGGCAGAGCGGAACGTCTTCACCATCCATTTGTCTTCGTTCATCAGGCTCTTTTCTCCATATTCTCGCCACGTTGGGCATGCAGGGCCGGACAGGTCCGGCCACGTCCGTTCATCAACAAAAAGCCATGCGGAAACGCCGAGCCGCCCGGCATCTCCGCATGGCAAATCCGGTCCCGCTCCTAGCGGTGCAGCTGGGAATGCTCGAAGATTTCCTTCTTGAGTCCCACGTTGTAGCGTATGCTCTTCCAGTCGATGGTGGTGACGGAGCGCCCGTCGGCCCGCACCACGCGCGACTTGGTCACGGTGGGGATGCCGTCGATAACCCGGCACTCGTCGAAGTACATCGTCTTTATCATCTTGCCCTTCTTGTCGTAGTAGTCCATGCGGCGACGGAGCAGATTGTCCTTGCGCACCCACTGCACCATCTTGGAGTAGCCAGTGTTCTTGCCGGGCTTGGGGTAGCGCACGAGCACCCAGCAGTCGATGCCGAGCATGGTCTCCTCGCCCTTGAGCTCGTAGGTGAACTCTTCGACGTCGTCGAGGCTTTCAAGGTCTTCGTTGGTCATGTCGGAACGCATGAAGGACGCCTGCTTGCTGGAGCCGCTGATGCGGCGGACCATGCTTTCGGCAGGCAGGTACACCCAGAGGTCGTCTTCCTTGGCGTTGCCCTCGTAGGTCCATTCAAGATACTTGGTGCCCTTGACGTCGGCAGGCTTGTTGAACACGAACAGCACGTGCTCCTCCTCTTTGCCGGGCTTCACCTGGAGCGTGTACAGGTCGAAGGTGCGGAGCAGCTTCTTGCCGTCCCTCTCAATGGTCATTTCGCCGACGCTGAGGGAGTCGCGGCTGTTGTCGACCTCGTCCATGCGGACGGCAAGGGCGTGGCCGTCGGCGGCGGGATCGCCGGCAAAGGCCGGCGTCAGGAAGGAAAGGGCGAGCAGCGAAGCGATGCCGGCCCGGGCCAGGGAACGGAATAGGAACATGTAGGCAACCTCTTTTTAAAGGATTGGGATGCGGGGGAATGGCGCAGGCGCCCCGGGAAGGAGGCGGGGCGCCTGCGCTCTTCTGCTAGCGGCGTGCAGCAGCCAGGCAGGCCTTGATCCTGGACGCGACCAGCTCGACGTCCTCCTGGCGCTGCAGAAGATGCCAGTGGTCGCCGCCGCTCTGCACGACGTCGAAGGTTCCGCCGGCAAGGGCGCGCCAGTACTCGACGCCGGCGTCGCTTGCGCCGGCAGAGCGGACGTAGACGACGGAGGCGCCGGGCAGGAAGCGGGGCCGGCACTGCCAGAGGGCTTCCACGTTGGCGACGCCGACGGCGAGCATCCTGCGCAGGCTCTCCTCCATGCCGGCCTCGCCGGCGGACATGAGGCCGGCGGCGCGCAGGCCTTCGGCGAAGACCTTGATCTTGGCGTCGACCGGCAGGGCCTCGAAGGCCTCCCTGTCAAAGCCGGCCGCCCTGACGACGTCCGCGGCGTTGGGCACGACCTGCTCCATGAGGGCGGCGAAGTCATGGCTCCGCCTGCCGTACTGTTCGTCCCACACGTCCTTTGCCGGCGGATCCAGCAGGATCAGCGGCTGCAGGACGGCGTCGGGCTGCATGCGTCCGGCCATCTCCCAGGCGATGAAGGCACCCATGGACCAGCCGCCGAGCAGAAGCCTGCCGGACTGGCGCAGCCTCTCCGTATCGGCCATGTAGGCGTCGACCATGGCCTGGAAGTCGCGGACGGGCTCGGCCTCGCCTTCAAGGCCGCGGCTCTGGAGCGCGTAGAACGGCACGCCGGGCAGGGCTTCGGCCAGCTTGGCGTAGGACGTGACCAGGCCTTCAATGGGATGGGCAAAGAGGACGGGCACGCCTTCGCCCTCTTCGGTGAACGCAACCAGGGATCCCTGTCTGCCGGCGCCGCGGGCGCCGACAAGCTGGGCCTGGGCGGCTATGGTGGGCGCCTGGAAGAGATCCCTCAGCGACAGCGTGCCGCCGAAGGCCGTCTGCAGGGCCCGCAGGAGCTGGAAGGCGGACAGCGAGTCGCCTCCGGAGAGGAAGAAGCTGTCGTTCACGCCTATCTTCTCGATCTTGAGGATGCTTCTCCAGATGGCGGCGATGTCCTTCTCCGCCCTGGTGCGCGGAGCCACGAATTCCTCGGCGGACTCGAGGCGGATCTGGCCGGAAGACTCGGCCAGCAGCCGGCGGTTGACCTTGCCGTTGGCGGTAAGGGGCAGGCTGTCGAGGAACTGGCACCAGGCTGGCACCATGTACTCGGGCAGGCGCTGCTTCAGGAAGTCCCTGAGCGCTTCGGGGTCGAAGCGGGCCACTCTGGCAGGGCCGGAGCTGATCATGATGTCCAGGCCGAGGCGCTCTTCGAGGGAGCCCTTGGGCATGGCGTAGACCGGCGCCGTGCAGCCCTGCTCCTGCAGGAGCATGCTCCACTGCTCCCTGGTCAGGATGGGGTTGTCCGGACGCAGGTCGTGGTCCTTGAAGTTCTCGAAGCCCTGCTGCAGGCCTTCCGTCAGCTCGAGCGGCCACTGGAATATGGTCTGGTCGAGAATCATCAGGAGGCCGGAAGGCTTCAGCAGGCCCTTGAGGCTGGCCAGCGTCTTGCGCACGTAGGCCACGTCGTGGAGCACGTTGCCGGCAATGATCATGTCGTAGGCGTGCGGCGCCAGCCCCTGGACGAGCGGATCGCCGTCGAGGTTCAGGAGGCTGTACTCGACGAAGCCGTAGTCCTTGAACTCGCGCTGCGCCGCCACCAGGAAGAACTGCGAGATGTCCGTGAAGTGGTAGCTGACGCCGGACTTCGGCAGCTGGGGCAGGATATGGCGGGTCACGGTGCCGTAGCCGGCGCCCACCTCAAGGATGCGGTAGGGGCGGCCTTCGGCGCATTCGCAGGCTCTGGCCGCGATCTTGGCCGCCAGATGGTTCAGGACGGCGAGCACCTTCTGGTAGAGGTCCGGCACCGACTCGTCGGTGTAGAACTCGGCCGAATGCTCGTCTTCGCGGAGTATGGAGCTCAAGTTGCGGGCAATGCGGTCGAGCATGGCGCCAACGCGCGGGCTGAAGCCCATGGCCTCGAACTTGCCGAGGGCGCTCTTGAGGCTTTCGTCGAGCGACGGCGCCTCGCCGGCGGTCCTGTAGACGTCGCCGTCCCTGGCCAGCAGGCCCTGTTCGCCGAGGACGCGGAGGGCGCGGCGGATCCAGTTGCGGTAGCGCTCGCTCACGCCCGAGCGGATCATGAATCCGCTCTCGTCCGTGAAGGGCGCGTCGAAGAGGCCAAGCTCGCCGAGAGCCTTCAGGGCGCCGGCAAGATAGACGTTCCTGACGTCGTCCCATGCGGACAGGAAGCTTTCCGCGTCGAGGTCGGAGTAGTCCTCGACCTCGGCCCACGCTTCGGCGAGCCGGCCGGTCAGCTGGCTCGGCGCCTCCTCTTCGGCGACGAGGCTGGCGTCCTTCTGGCTGTCGGCCTGGACGAAGGCGGCCAGCTGGACCTCGTCGTTCTGGCCCTTGCGGACCACCACGGCGGCGTTGCCGATGGCCGGATGGGACTTGAGCACGGACTCGATTTCGCCGAGCTCGATGCGGTAGCCGTGCACCTTGACCTGCGTGTCGCGCCGGCCGAGGAACTCGAGCGTGCCGTCGGCGCCGTAGCGCGCTGCGTCGCCGGTGCGGTACATGGCAGGACGCCCGCCGGCCGCAGGCAGAAAGGCTGCCCTGGTCTTCTCCTCGTCGTGCCAATAGCCCAGGGCCAGTCCGCGGCCCGTAATGTAGAGGTCGCCCGGCACGAAGTCGGGACGATCCTTCATCCAGCGGTCGAGAACGCAGAAGCCCTGGTTGGCAAGCGGCCTGCCGTAGGGCACGGAGGGAAGTCCCGCATCCGCAGGGCCGGTTTCGTGCCAGTTGGACCAGATGGAGGCTTCCGTCGCGCCGCCCATGGCCATGACCCTGAGGCCCGGCATAAGCTCCTTCAGCCTGCCGGGCAGGCCGACGGGAATCCAGTCGCCGGAGAAGATCATGATGCGGAGCGGCAGGGGCGAGCCGCCGGCCTTCTCGGCTGCGTCGCCGAGCATCTGGCCGAGGGCGGGCACGGTGTTCCACAGCGTGACGCCGCGCTCGCGGACCAGGCGCACCCAGGCTTCGGGATCCAGGGCCTCGGACTCGCTGGGCACGACGACGGCGCCGCCGGCCGCGAGCATGCCGAAGATGTCGTAGACGGAGAGGTCGAAGCTCAGGCGCGAGACGGCAAGGGCGCGGTCGCCGGCGCCGATGCCGTAGCGGGCGTTGACGTCGAGGACGGTGTTCATGGCCGCGTCGTGGGTGATCATGACGCCCTTGGGCTTGCCGGTGGAGCCGGAGGTGTAGATCATGTAGGCGAGATCCCCGGGTCTGGCGCCGGATTCAGGCAGCTTTGCGCCCTCCTCCGCCGGCTTGACGGCCGTGACGTCGATGAAGGCCGTTCCCTCGCCGAAGTCGACGGCGCCCTTGAGATGCGTCTGGCCGAGGACGAAGGCCGCGCCGGCATCCTTGAGAATCTCCTGGATGCGGGCCTGGGGCTGGTGCACGTCGAGCGGCAGGTAGGATCCGCCGGCCCGCTGGATGCCGAGCACGGCAGCGACCTGCTCCCAGCCCTTGTCCATGAAGACGGCCGCGCGGTCGCCAGTCCTGAAGCCCTGCCCGCGCAGAAGCAGCGCGCAGGCTCTGGATCGGGCCTCCAGCTCGCCGTAGCTCATGGCGCCTGCAGAGGAGACCACGGCCGGCGCTTCGGGGCGTCTGGCCGCGTTTTCAAGGAAGGGCTCGTACATCAGCACGCTCGGGATGTCGGCCTGCGTGGCGTTGACGGCCTTCCTGACCTCCGCCATGGCCCTGGGCAGCTCGGGCAGGCTCTCGGCGCCCCATGCCCCGTCGTCCTCGGCAAGCCGCATCAGGGACTCGACGTAGGTCTCGAACATGGCATCGACCATGCCCTCGGGGAAGAGGCCGAGCACGTAGTCGAAGCAGAGCCTGAGCTCGTGGTCGACCTCGAAGAGCTGGTGGTCGATCCACACCTGCGGCGTCTGGGATATGCTGTACACCTCGCGTCCGAGGGCGCCGAGGGCGAAGTCGCTGGACGAGGACTCCATGGACAGGGTGGAGGTGAAGATGACAGGCATGATGTCGGCGCCGCGGCCGCTGCGGCGGCCCATTTCCCTCAGCACGCGGATGCCGCTGAAGGAGCGGTGCTCGATGTCCTCCCAGAGCTGGCTCCAGATGCGGCCGGCCCTGCCCTCGAAGCTTCCGCCCTTGGCCAGATCGACGGCGAGCAGGCTGTTCGAGGTGAACTCGCCGACGATGGCATCGACCTGGCGGTGGACAGGCAGACGGTTGAAGAGCGTCAGGTTCAGGGTGAACTGGGGCTCTTCGCTCCACTTGCCGATGGTTTCGGCGAAGGCGGCGAGGGTGATGGCCGTGGGCGTGATGCCCCTGGCTTCGCCCTTGGCCTTGATCTGCTCCCAGATCTCGCGCTTGATGGTCGTCATCTTGCGCTCGAAGCGGGGACGGGTGATCTCCGCAGGATTGACGGCCAGCGGAAGCTTGGGCGCCTGGGGCAGCCCGTCGATGCGCTTCAGCCAGTAGTCGCGGTCCTTGAAGAAGTCTTCCGTCCTGCGGTAGCGCTCCTCGGCCAGACGGTAGTCGCGGAAGGAGATCTCGAGCCTGGGCAGCTTGTCCTCCTCGCCGGCGTAGATCTTGCCAAGATCGTCCATCATGAGGCCGATGCCGTGGAAGTCGCTCTGGATGAGGTCGAAGCTGAAGTGCATGCGCACGAGGCCGCCCGGGAACTGGGTCGCTTCGATGCGGAAGTTGGGCCACTTGTCCACGGCAAGTATCTCGTGGCTCAGACGCTCCCTGACCTCGAGGGCGTTCGCTTCGGCCTCCGCGGCCGAGGCATTGCGGAAGTCGTGCCGCGTGATCCGGTAGAAGCCGACGTGCTCGAGCACCATCTGGCTCATGCCGTCCAGAATGACCGTGCGCAGCATGGGCTGGCGCTGGACGAGCCTGTTCCAGGCCTGCTCGTAGCGGTCGAGATCCAGGCCGTCGGTCTCCGCTTCAAGATAGAAGTGGCAGGCGACGCCGCCGAGCGCCATGCCGTCCTGGCCGCGGCCTAGCCAGTAGGCCTGCTGCATGTCGGACAGCGGGAAGGGCTCGTAGGCCTTGTCGGGCTCGGGCACGAGCAGGGCCGCCATGGAGGCGTGGGGATCCTGGGCCGCCGCTTCGGGCCTGGCAGGCTCGGCCGCCACGTCGGGGCCGAGGTCGTGGGCAAACTTGCCGGCCATGGCGTTGACTGTCGGATTGGCGGACATTTCGTGCGGCGCCACGCGGATCTTCAGGTCGCGGCTGATGCGCTGGAAGAGGTCGAGGCTGATGAGGGAGTCCATGCCGAGAGCGGTCAGGTTGCCGTCGTCGGGGATGGATTCTTCGGCAATGCGCAGGAAGCCTGCGATCTCCTTCTTCAAGTAGTCCTTGAGGCCTGCCGTGCGCTCCGCCATGGGCATGGCGCGGAACTTTTCCGCAAGCCCCGAGGCGCCGGCCTCTTCGCTCCTGGCCTTGGCCTGGGCCTTGGGCTGCGCCTTCCTGGCCTTCCTGAGCTCGCTGAACATGGCCGCGCCCCCGGTCACGTCGAGAATGGGGAGCATGCGGCTCCAGTCCATCTTCGTCACGACCTTTTCGGCGGCGCCCTCGTCCATAAGACGGTCGAGGACGGCCATGCCGGTGGGTGTGTCGAAGCCCTCGACGCCCTGCTGGCGGATGCGGTCGAGGATGCCGAGGCGCACGACCGTGCCGATGTCGCCCCAGGCGCCCCAGTGGATGGCAAGGCCTGGCTCGAAGTCTGCCCTGCGCATCTGGACGAGGGCGTCCATGAAGGCGTTGGCCGCGACGTGGTTGGCCTGGCCGTGCGTGCCGAAGACCGAGGCGATGGAAGAGAAGACCACGAAATGGTCGAGCTTCATGCCGCGCGTCATTTCGTGCATGAACCAGCTGCCGTCGACCTTGGGGCCGAGAACGGCGTTGAAGCGCTTCCAGTCAAGCTTCATAACGACGTCGTCGTCCAGGAAGCCTGCAAGGTGGAAGATGCCCTTGAGCGGCGCTTCCGCGCCCTGGACATGCGCCGCAAAGAAGGCTGCGACGGCATTCCTGTCGGTCACGTCGACGATGGCCGTGCCGATCTCGCAGCCCAGCGCCTCAACGGCCTTGATCTTGGCTTCAGCCTCGGAGCCTGCCTCGGGCAGCCGGCGTCCGAGCAGCCACAGGTGCCTTGCGCCCCGCTCGGCGAGGTGCTGGGCCAGGGCGAGGCCGACTTCGGAGAAGCCGCCGGTGACGATGTAGGCGGCGTCGGCGCGCACGCCCCGGGAAGCCGGTTCGAAGGCATTTCTGACCACGACCTTGCCGATGTGGCGGCCTTCCATCATATAGCGGAAGGAGTCCACGGCCTGGTCCATGGTGAAGACCCGGCTCTTGAGCGGATGGTAGACACCCTCTTCGAAGCCCTTCATGACGCCGGCGAAGACGCGCTGAAGCGTTCCGTCCTCCCTGGCGCCGAGCTTTTCGAGATCGACGACGAGGTACTGGATGCCCGGGTGCACGGTCTGCGCCTGCTCGGGCGTGCGCACGTCGGTCTTGCCGATCTCGACGTGGCGGCCGCCGGCCTTGACGCAGCGCATGGTGGCGTCGGCAAGCTCCTTCACGAGGAAATTGAGGGCGACATCGACGCCTTCGCCGCCGGTGGCCTCCAGAACCTGCTTCTCAAAGACGGCGGAACGGGAGGAGAAGACGCGGGCAATGCCCATGGATCGCAGCAGGGCGCGCTTGCGGGCCGTGCCTGCGGTGGCGATGACATCGGCACCGATGTGCCGGGCAATCTGGATGGCCGCGAGCCCCACGCCGCCCGTGGCCGAGTGCAGGAGGACGGTCTCGCCCTTCTTGAGCTTCGCCGCCTCGACGAGGGCGTGCCACGCCGTCATGAAGCAGGTGGGGATGCCTGCGGCCTCGACGTCCGTCAGGCCGTCGGGCGTCTTGGCCGTGAAGGAGGCCTTGGCGCACAGATGGCTGGCGAAGGGTCCGTAGGCCGTGGTCATGACGCGGTCGCCGACGGCAAAGCCCTGGACCTTTCTGCCGACCGCCGTGACCTTGCCGGCGCAGTCCAGCACCATGACCTTGACGGCGTCGGAAACGCCCATGGCGACCATGACGTTGCGGAAGTTCTGGGCCCAGGCGCCGACTTCGAGCTCAATCTCGTCGTCCTTGGGCGCCGGCCGATCGAAGGCCTTGATGCCGATGTTCTCGATGCCGTTCCTGGAAAAGTCGAGGGCAAAGGCCTCGCCTTCGGGACGCTCGAGCGCCTGCGTCCGGGCGGCCTTGCGGGCAGGCTGGCTCCTGACGAGACGCGGCGCCTGCATCTGTCCTGCGCGCAGGGCTATCTTGTCTTCCTTCGCGCCTTCGTCCTCGAGCAGGGCGACGACGGAGGGCAGCTGCTGCTCAGGCTGGGCCTGGGCATCGAGATCGACGATCAGCGGGCGGAACTGGTTCAGCTCGTTGGCGACCGTCTTTTCGAGGCCCCACAGCAGGCTCTGCGCCGGCATCGTGACGTCGGAGGCGCGGACGGCCTGCGCCTGGCAGGTCATGACGGCCAGGCAGGGACGGCCGGTGAACTGGCGGGCGCCCATGGCGTGCACGAGATGGAGGAAGGCCTCGGCCGTGCAGGTCTTGAAGCCGGCCCGGCCGCCGTCGCCCTCGAAGTCCGGATCGTAGAAGTCCAGGCCCCAGAGGAAGAGCACGCCGAGGGGCTTGGCGGCAGCGCCGGCCCATTCGGCGACCACGCGCTCGAAGTCCTCCGGCCTTTCCGGATCGATTTCGGGCATGCCGGCGATGGCGTCGTCCCTGCGGTAGGTGACCAGGGTGCAGTCCTGGCCCTGCGCCTTGAGCGCGTCGGCCAGATCGACGGAGAAGCCGGTCTCGCGGTTGGCGAAGACAAGCCAGGAGCCCTCCTTCTTCGCGGGCTCGGCGCAAGGCAGGGCGGGACGCCAGACGATGTCGTAGAGCAGGTCGCCGTACTGCTGCTGGCCGGCCTTGAGCAGCTCGAGGGTGTCCTTGCTGGTGCGCTTCATGGTCAGGTTGACGATTTCGCAGACCAGCCTGCCCTCGGGCGTGAAGATCTTGAAGGAGGCGGAGAACATGTCCTGCTCGAAGGAGTCGCCCTCCTTCATTCTGGCCTGGCACCAGACCGTTTCGGGCGCCTGGCCGTAGAAGACGATCTTCTCGACGCTGAAGGGCATGAAGCCGCCGCCGGTGGGATTGCCGGCCTGGGCGGCCAGCGCCGCCACCATGCTCTGCAGGCAGCTGTCGAGCACGGCGGGATGGCAGACGAAGGCGGATCCCGTGCCTTCGAAGCCGCCGCCCAGGACAACCTCGGCCACGGCGCCGCCGCTGGAGCGCCAGAGCCTGCGCAGGCCCCGGAAGACGGGGCCGTACTGCACGGCGCCGTAGGCGTCGAACTTGTCGTAGTAGGAGGGAACGTCCACCTCCTCGATGCATTCGGCCCTGAGCTTTTCCAGATCAGCCGTCTCGCCGGCCTTGTGGGAGAGGAAGGTGGACATGGCGCCGGACACGTGCAGATGCCAGTCGCCGCCGGCTCCGCCCTCGCCTGCGGCCTGGCTGAAGATCTGGAACTCGGCGCCGCTCTCGGAAGGCGTCACGAGCACCTGCAGATTGCGCTCCCCGCTGTCGAGCATGAGCGCCTCGCGCAGGACGACGTTTTCGAGCGCGACCTGGTCGGCGCCGAAGTAGTTCATGCCGGCCGCCGCCGCCAGATCGAAGTGGCCTGTGCCGGGCACGACAACGATGTTGAAGACCTTGTGCTGCTCCAGGAAGGGCTGGAGCCTGACGCTGACGCGGGATTCGTACTGGGCGACGTCGAGCGGCGAGGGCAGGCGCGAGCCGAGCAGAGGGTGGCCGGTCGCTTCGCCCGCGATGCCGGCCGAGGCGGGCTGGGCCTGGACGGTCTGGTCGCTGAAGGCTCCGCGGGACGCGCCGCGGGCGCGGGCCACCATGACGTGCTCGTCGAAGGCCTTGTCCGCGGGATCGGGGAAGCAGGCGAACTTGTCGAAGCCGGCCTTGGCCAGGGCCTTCTCCCAGCCCTCGGGGGTCAGGAAGGGACGGTTGCCGCGGAAGGCCTCGTCGGCCAGCGGGTCGAGCAGGCAGCCGAAGGGGATTTCGAAGCCCATGGCCGGACGGGCCGTGGTGATCTCGCGCAGGAAGAGGATGCCGCCGTCGCGCAGAAGCTCCTTGAGGTTGGCGATGGTCTGCTCGAGATCGGGCGTCGCATGGAGCACGTTGGAGCAGACGACGGCATCGAACTCGCCCTTGGCAAAGCCCTGGGACGCGACCTCGCGGCTGATGTCGAGCGCCCTGTACTCGACGAAGGGATACTGGGCGAAGCGGCGCTTGGCGTTGAGGGCGAAGATCATGGAGACGTCGGTGAAGACGTAGCGGGTGCGGTCGGCGGGCAGAACCGGCAGGACGGCCGAGGTCGTGCCGCCGGTGCCGGCGCCGATTTCAAGGACGGACAGCTTGCGGTCCAGGGGCAGGCTGTCCACGAGGGAGCGGACGGCGCCGGCCATGACGTCGTTGTAGTAGAGGCTCTGGGGCGTGTCCTGGTAGACGCTTTCGACGGCGTTGAGGTCGCCGCCCGGGAACATGACTTCCCTCGGATCCGTCTTTCCGCTCAAGACGCCGCCAAGGTGGGTGCCGCACCGGCGCATGAGGGAGAGCAGAGGCTTGTTGGCGCGGACAAAGGCATCGTTCTGGCCCGCGCCGCTGGCAGCGTTCTGGGTATCTTTTTGCAGCATTGTTTCTCCGCTGGTCTATGGCAGCTCCCGGCCGTTCGGACGGCCGGGAGGAATGTGCGTTTCAGGAATTCTGCTAGCCGACGAGGGCGTCGACTTCCTGCATGAGCTTCTCGTCGCAGGGCTTCAGGCGGCCGTAGGCGCCGTTCCGCTCCTCGAGCAGCCCCTGCTCGGCGAGGCTGGCCAGCATGCGCTCCAGGAGCTGGCCCATGCGTTCGGGCAGGCCGATGCGGGCGGCCACGTCCGCAGGCGCATGGAAGCCGCCGTCGGCGAAGGCCTTGAGCTCGTCGAGGGCCTTGACGACGTAGCCCGCGCAGTAGCGCTCCGTACGCTCGGCATTGGCCTGGTAGGCCGCGCTCTCAGGCCGGTTGGGACTCTTCTCGGCTATCTGGCCGGCGCCTTCGGTCAGGTCCCGCCAGATGGAGGAGAGCGAGGGCGCCTGGGACTGGCTTTCGGCCGGCTTGGAGTTGGCGATGCCCCTAAAGCTGGGATCTATCCAGAAGTGCCGGCCCTGGAAGGGGTAGACGGGCAGGTGCATGCGGCCCCAGCCCATGCCGTCCGAAAAGCTCTCCCAGTCGACGGCAAGGCCCGCCTTGTAAAGCTGGCCGAGGGCCTGGCAGACGGCAAGCCATTCCGAGCCCCTGGCGTGCAGACTGGCGGCCCAGACGGTGGAGGCGCCTTCCCGGGAAGCGTCCTCGCGGCGGCAGACCGAGGTGAGGACGCCCGAGGGGCCAAGCTCCAGGGAGGCCTGGGGGGTCATGGCCGCAAGCGCCCGGTAGCCGTCGAGGAAGCGGACCGTGCTCCGGATGTGCTCGACCCAGTAGCCGGGGGTCGTGAGCTGGCCTTCTCCGGCCACCTTGCCAGTGACGTTGCTGACGACCGGAATGGCCGGCTCGCTGTAGTCGACGCTCTCGGCCACCTTGCGGAACTCGTCCAGGATGGGATCCATGAGGTGCGAGTGGAAGGCGTGGGAGACCGGCAGCGGCTTGAGGGTGAGCTCTTCGGCCTCGGCGGCCCTGGCGAGGGCGTCCAGCGCTTCCAGGGGGCCGGTGACCACGGTCTGGCGGGAGCCGTTGATGGCGGCAAGGCCCACCCTGCCCTCCGGATCGTGCCTCTTCAGGAAGGCCTTGACCTCGTCCTCCGCAGCCAGAATGGCGGACATGCCGCCGCCGGCGGGCAGGGAGGCGATGAGGCGGCCGCGGGCGGCGATGAGCTTGAGGGCGTCTTCGAGGCTGAAGACGCCGGCAAGCGCCGCTGCCACGTATTCGCCGACGCTGTGGCCGCACATGGCAAGCGGCTCCACGCCCCAGCTCTGCCACATGCGGGCGAGAGCGTACTCGATGCTGAAGAGGGCGGGCTGGGGGTAGGCGGTGCTGTCGAGCAGATCCTTCTTCGCCGGATTCCACATGACCTCGAGCAGGGGCTCGCCGAGCAGGCCGTCGAGGCCGTCGGCGCAGGCCTGCAGGGCTTCGCGGAAGGCGGGGATCTTGTCGTAGAGCTCCTTGCCCATGCCGCTGCGCTGGGCGCCCTGGCCGGTGAAGAGGAAGATCGGCTTCACGGGCTCGGCGCCGGCAGGAAGCTCGGTCCATTCCCTGTGGGCGACGGCGTCGCTGAAGTTTCTGGCGACTTCGGCCGGCGTCTCGCCGGTGACGGCGATGCGGAAGCGGTGGTGGGCGCGGCCGACCTGCGTGGTGTTGCAGAAGTCGGTGAGGTCGAGGGCGTCGCCCTTGTCGGCAAGAAAGCGCTGGTATTCCTGGGCGAGCTCGGCCAGAGCCTTCTCGCTGCGGGCCGAAAGCACGAAGAGCGGGTTCTCGATGCAGCCCGTGCCGCGCGAATCCTTGCGCATGGGGGCTTCCTGGAGGATGAGGTGGGCGTTGGTGCCGCCCACGCCGAAGGAGCTCACGCCGGCCCGGCGGGGCTGCATGTCCGCAGGCCAGTCCATGGCCTTGTTCGTCACGAAGAAGGGGGTGTTCTCGAAGGCTATGCGGGGGTTGGGCTTCTCGAAGTGGCAGGTCGGGGCGATCTGGCCGTGCTCGAGGGTGAGGACGGTCTTGATGAGGCTGGCAATGCCGGCCGCGACTTCGATGTGGCCGATGTTGCTCTTGACCGAGCCGAGGGCGCAGTATTGCCGCCTGGGATTGTTCTCGCCGTAGACGCGGGTCAGGGCTTCGACCTCGAGGGGGTCGCCGAGGTAGGTGCCCGTGCCGTGGCCTTCTATGTAGCCGATGGAGGCGGGATCGACGCCGCTCACGCCCAGGGCCTCGGCGATGACCTCGCTCTGGCCTTCCAGGCTGGGAGCCGAGTAGGCAAGCTTGGACCAGCCGTCATTGTTGATGGCCGAGCCGAGCACGACGGCGCGGATGTGGTCGCGATCGCGGACGGCGTCCTCGTAGCGCTTCATCAGCACGCATCCCGTGCCGTTGCCGGAGACGATGCCCTCGGCCTTGGCGTCGTAGGGCCGGCAGTGGCCGTCGGGCGCGAAGATCATGCCTTCCTGGAAGTAGTGGCCGTGGGCCTGGGGGATGTCGATGGCCGAGGCGCCGACGAGGGCCATGTCGCACTCCTCGCCGAGCAGGCTCTGGATGGCCAGGTGGGCGCAGACGAGGGAGGTGGAGCAGGCGCACTGGACGTTGAAGGCCGGGCCCCTGAGGTTAAGCTTGTAGGAAACGCGGGTGCAGATGTGGTCGCGGTCCGTGCCGACGTGGCCCTGCATGAAGGCCGCCGTGCCGTAGCGGGCGAGGTCGGAGCACATGTAGTTCACGTAGTAGGTGCTCAGGCGCGTGCCGGCGTAGCAGGCAATGCTGCCCGGATAGGTGTAGGGATTGTACCCGGCGTCCTCGAGGGCGTGCCAGCAGACCTCGACGAAGGCGCGCTGCTGGGGATCCATGTACATGGCCTCGGTGGGCGTATAGCCGAAGAACTCCGCATCGAAGTAGGTCGGATCCTTCATGAGGCCCGCGGCCTTGACGTAGGTCGGATCCTGTATGGTCTCCTCTTCGATGCCGGCCTCGCGCAGCTCGTCGTCGGTGAAGAAGTGGATGCACTCCTTGCCGGCAATCAGGTTCGCCCAGTACTGCTCAGGACTGTCCGACTCGGGGAAGCGGCAGTCCTGGCCGATGATGGCGATGGCGTTTTCCGGGTAAAAATCCGTCGTTGAACTCATTAGAAACTTCCCCCTTTACGAGATGGATCGTTGCTTTTTGCTTCCTGCCCCTGGGAGGGCCCTGGACGGCCCCGGCGGTGCGCAAGCCTGCGCTCTGCACGGCTGGCGCCCCTCTTGAACGAGGGTGCGGCGCCGGGCGCGCTTGCGCCGCTTGCCCTGGCGTTCACGTTCTTCATCTTCGACGCGCCGGCAGACTGCGACAGGAAGGCGGCCAGCGAGCGTATCGTCGTGTGCTCCAGCAAGGTCATGAGCGGAACCTGCATGCCTATCCTTTCCTGGAGCCTGGCCTGCACGGTCACCAGATCAAGCGAGCTCAGGCCCATCTCGAAGAAGCGCGTTTCGATGCTGACGCTGTCCCTGCCAAGCACTGCCGCCAGCGTGGAGGCAACGAGGCTCTCCATTTCCGTGCGCGGCTTGACGACGGGCGCCTGCGTCTCGAACTCGGCCGGATCGACGGCGAGGCTCTTGCGGTCGACCTTGCCCGAAGGCGTCAGGGGCAGGCTGTCCTTGACGATGACCATGCCCGGGACAAGGTAGGGCGGCAGGCGCTCTTCCAGCCACTGCTTGAGCTCGGCGGCCGCGGGCTTGGCCTGGCCTTGCTTGGGGCAGGCAAAGGCAGCCAGCGCACGGCCGGCCTGCTGGCCCTGCACCGGAATGACCGAGGCATGCCCGACGGCGGGATGCTCCATGAGCGCGTTCTCGATCTCGCCAAGCTCGATGCGGTAGCCGTTGATCTTCACCTGGCTGTCCTGGCGGCCGAGGAACTCGATGCAGCCGTCCTTCATGTAGCGGCCAAGGTCGCCCGTGGCGTACAGGGGCTCGCCCGTGCCGGGATGCAGGATGAAGCTTTTGGCGGTCTTTTCGGGATCGTTGAGATAGCCCTGGGCAAGGCCGTCGCCGGCGATGTAGAGCTCGCCCGGCACGCCGTCGGGGCAGTCCGTGCCCAGACGGTTCAGGACGTGGAACTGCTGGTTGGCCAGCGGCCTGCCGTAGGGAATGCTCTTCCATTCCGGCTTCACGGCGTCGATGACGTAGTAGTTGGACCAGATGGAGGCCTCCGTGGCGCCGCCGAGGCCGACAAGCCGCAGGCCGGGCCACAGCCCGTGCACCCGGCGGGGCAGGCTGAGCGGAATCCAGTCGCCGGAGAGCAGCGCCGTGCGCAGGGGCGGAAGGCTTCCGCGGGCCTCGCGTTCAGCCTGGCCTGCCATCATCTGCATGAGCGGCGGCACCGTGTTCCAGACGGTCACGCCGTTGTCGGCCATGAGCCTGAGCCAGTGGGCCGTTTCGAGGCGCTGCTTCGGATCGGGCAGCACCAGGGCGCCGCCTGCGCCGAGCAGGCCGAAGATGTCCCACACCGAAAGGTCGAAGGTGAAGCGGGAGAGCGCGAGCACGCGGTCTTCCGCCGTCAGGCCGACGAGCCTGTTCACGGCGTGGATGGTGTTGCAGGCGCCTTCGTGCCGGATCATGACGCCCTTGGGCGTGCCGGTGGATCCCGAGGTGTGGATGACGTAGGCCAGATCCCCGGGACGGGAGACGGCGCGCTCCAGATCGAAGTCGCCTGCGTCCTCGAGGCTGGCCTCGTCTGCGAAGATCACGGGCAGGCCTGCCGGGAAGGCAAGGGCCTTGTGGCGGGTCTGCGTGCAGACCGCCCTGGCGCCGGAATATTCGAGCAGATAGGCAAGCCGTGCCGGCGGCACGGCCGCGTCGATGGGCATGTAGGCGCAGCCGAGGCTGGTCGCGGCCAGCGCGCTCACCGTCTCCTCGCATCCGCCGTCGGACACCACGGCTATCTTGTCGCCTGGCTTTGCGCCTGCCTTGACGAGCGCCCTGGCCAGCGCCTCGGCCCTGCGGCCGAGTTCCCGGTAGGAGAGGCGCTTTTCCCCGTCCACCAGCGCCAGGGCGTCGGGCGTCCTAGCCAGGCTTGCGGCAAAGAAGCCGTCGAGAGTCCGCACGGGGCTGTCCCAGGCCGTGAAGGTGGCGTTGGCCTCCCGGCGGCGGACCAGCTGATCCTGCGGCAGGAGCGGAAGCCTCGTGTAGCTCCAGACGCGGTCGTCTTCGGCGAGGATGCGCAGAAGCCGGCAGTAGGAGGCGAACATGTCGTCCACCATGCCTTCGGGGAAGAGCTCGTCCACGGCGTCCCAGTTGAAGTCGAGACAGCCCTCGACCTCGCGCACCTGGTGGTCTATCCACACCTGCGGGGTCTGGGTGATGTTGTAGACTATGCGGCCGAAGGTCCTGAGGGCCGGATGGGTGTCGTTTTCGCCGCCCATGCCGATGGTGCTCGTGAAGACGATGGGAATGATGTCGGCAGAGCTCCTGCCCGTGGCCTTCACCCACTCGCGTATCGTCTCGACGCCGGAGAAGGTGCTGTGGTCCATGTCGGCCCAGAGCTGCTTCTGCAGATTTTTGGAACGGGAAATGAAGTTCATTTCCTCGTCGAGACGGCAGGACAGCAGGCTGACGGAGGTGAAGTCGCCCACGACCTTCGGCACGTCGGGATGGAGGGGCAGGCGGTTGAAGAGCGTCACGTTGATGGTGAAGTCCGGACGCGAGCTCCAGCGGGCCAGCACTTCGGCGTAGGCCGAAAGCAGGAAGCCGGAGACGGTGAGATCGGCCTTGGCCGCCTTCTGCTTGAGGCGCTCCCAGGTCGCCCTGTCAAGGGTGGCCTGGTGCCGGACGAAGCGCGGACGCTCGATCTGCGATGGCGAGACGGCCAGCGGCAGATCCGGCGCAGGGGCAAGGGCGTTCACGCGGTCCATCCAGTAGGCGCGGTCCCTGCCGTAGCGGGCGCTCTGCCTGAAGCCGTCGAGGGCGAGCACGTAGTCCCTGAAGGAGAGCTCGAGCGGCTTGAGCTCGGTTTCGGGGTGCGCGTAGAGCTCGGCCAAGCCCTCCATGATGAGGTTCATGCTGTGCAGGTCGGCCACGAGCAGGTCGAGGCTGACGTGCATGCGGAAGGATCCGGCCGCGATCTTCGTCACGGCCACGCGGTAGAGCGGCCACTGGCTTCCGGCCAGCCCCTCGTGGCTCATGGCCTCCCTGCGGGCGAGCACCCGGCGATCTGCCTCGCCGCGGGGCAGATCGGAGAAGTCGTCGAAGGGAATCTCGAGATCCGGCACGTCGGGCAGGATGCGCTGGCGGCCGTCGGCCATGATGACGCACCTGAGCATGTCGTGCTGGCGGATGAGGCGGTTCCAGGCCGTTCTCAGGCGCTGGACGTCGAGATCGGCCGACTCGAGCTCGAGATAGACGTGGCAGGAGACGTTGCCAAGGACGAGGGCGCCCGTGCGGCCGACCCAGTAGGCCTGCTGCATGTCCATGAGCTGGAAGGGCGCAAAGCGCTCGACGGCGTTGGGAACGATCTGGGCATGCTCCTCGCCGCCGTCCGCGGCGCCCCCGCAGACCAGCTCGACGACGCGGGCTGTCAGGGCGTCGAGAGTCGGATTCTCGAAGAGGAGGCTGCGCTCGAGGCGGACGCCGAAGTCCTTTTCCATGGACTGGAAGAGGTCCAGGGCAAGGAGGCTGTCGATGCCCAGCTCGATGAGGTTGGCCTGCCCGTCCACTTCGTCCGGTCCGGCCTTGAGGATGCCGCAGACCTTTTCCTTGAGCCTGGCGGCAACCTTGCCGGCATCGGCCCTGGCGCCGTCCCTGCGGGGCTCGCCGGCCTCTGCGCCCTTCCCCGCCGCGCACCCCGCCGCCATGACCTCGTCGAAGAGCGCAGCCACGGGGAGCAGGCCATGGGCCTTTCTGTAGGCAGGCCAGGCTATGTCGCAGACGGCGGCGGAGCTTCTGCCCTGCGCGAGGAGGCTGTCGAGGAGGGCAAAGCCCTGTTCCGGCGCCATCGCGCCGATGCCGAAGGCCTTGAGGCTCGCGAGGCCTGCGCCCCGCGCGGCCATGCCGGCTTCGCCGAAGGCGCCCCAGTTCACGGCAAGCGCGGGCAGGCCTTCGGCGCGCCTTCTGGCCGCCAGGGCGTCCAGCACGGCGTTGGCGGCCGCGTAGCTGGCCTGTCCGGGCGGGCCGAACCAGGCCGCCGTGGAGGAGAAGAGCACGAAGCTCCTGAGGTCTGCGGCCCAGGGCTCCTCCCTGGAAAGGCGGTCCAGATTGAGGGCGCCTTCGGCCTTGGGCGCGAGCACCTTCATGAAGCGGGAGGCGTCCAGCGAAGAGAAGCGGCCGTCGTCAAGCACGCCGGCGAGATGCCAGATGCGGGCAAGCTTCGGCATGCCCTCGAGGGCGCCAAGCAGGGCGCCTTTGAGCGCCTCGTAGTCGCTGACGTCGCAGGCTATGGCCTTCACCTCGCAGCCCGCCCTGGCAAGGCTTTCGAGCACGGCCTTTGCCGCGTCGTCCGGCGCGTGCCTGGCGGCCAGGACGAGGTGGCGGCATCCCTGCCGCACGCGGCGGGCCGCCAGCTTGAGGCCAAGTCCGCCGAGGCCGCCGGAGATGAATTCGGTTTCGCCGGGCTGGGGCCCGGCGTCCTGCGCCAGGCCTGCGGAGGGCCAGGTCAGGACAATCTTGCCGATGTGCCTGGCGCCGGCCATGAAGCGGAAGGCTTCCGGATAGCCGGCGACGGGGAAGGCCTTGACGGGCAGAAGGTCGAGCTCGCCCCTGCCGCAGGCTTCCAGGGACTGCGTGAAGGCGCGGGCCATCACCTCGGGCTCTTCCCTGCCGAGCACGACCAGATCGACGGGGTAGTAGTGCATGACGCCTTTGGCGCCCTTGCACTCGCCCTTGTCGAGCACGCCGCTCTTGCCGAGCTCGATGAAGCTGCCGCCGTCGGCGACGATGTCGAAGGACGCCTGCTGGGGCTCGCCGGCAAGGGAGTTGAGGACGATGTCCACGCCCCGGCCGCCGGTGGCCTTCTCGACCTCCCGGGCAAAGTCCGCGCTTCTGGAGCTGAAGCAGAAGCTGGCCCCGCGCTTGAGCACGAAGGCGCGCTTGGCGTCGCTGCCGGCCGTGCCGATGACCGTGGCGCCAAAGTGCCTGGCTATGGAAAGGGCCGCCAGGCCGACGCCGCCGGAGGCCGCATGCACGAGCACGGTCTGCCCCGGCTTGATCCGGCCAAGCTCCACCAGGCTGTACCAGGCGGTGATGTAGGCAACGGGAAGGCCGGCGGCCTCCTCCATGCCGATGCCTTCGGGAATCTTCCTGACCATGGACGCATCGAGGGTCACGTGGCTTCTGATG